>Ga0222695_1000037_pt1 | contig 95715 bp, 77 predicted proteins | sample AntAcemetage1398_FD_179834 | JGI IMG/M metagenome (GOLD analysis project Ga0222695, IMG submission 179834) | Saline water microbial communities from Ace Lake, Antarctica - #1398 | ecosystem: Environmental > Aquatic > Non-marine Saline and Alkaline > Saline | place: Antarctica: Ace Lake...
AACCCCGTAAGACCTTAAAAAAGAAGGGGTTAGCAGAATAGGATCTCTGAGATTCAAATAAAAAAGAAATTGCTTTTAAAATGAGGTTTTGATAATCTGAGATGTTTGAGTTTTGAAATTAGCTCGTCTGTTTCTTATTTTTTTGATGGTCTTATTTTACGGATGTAGCGTGAGTGAAAGCTCAACTGATTCTGATGTTTTGCAGCAAAACGATCAGAACGAAGAAGTTCAGGATCAAAAAACCATAGATGATTCAGGAAATGAGAACAAAGATAGCAACACAGTTTCGGATGATCCTGTTGTTGATAATGAAGTCTCAGATCCTTCTTCTGATACTGAAAAGAACGATGACATTTTTGTGCCTGACAATGAAACTCAGGATATTGATAAAGTGGACAGTGAAACGACAGACGAAGATACAGGTAATGCGATATGTGGCGTGGAATCCCCGGATCCAGTTAATGAAGATCCGCTTCCAATAGTTGCAGATTACGGAATTCGTGAATCATTTCAAAACGGCGGATTCACAGATCATTTCCTTTATAGTAACACTGCAAAACAGTTTAAGATCGGAGTTCGCGAACAGTGGGGATCTTCAATAGTTTTCTTCGGTTTTGCCAACAGCTCAAGTTCAAATGTAATAGATGCAAACGACACGGGAAGAGAAGTTCAGATAGCTATTTATGATCCTGACAGAATAACTCAGAACTGTGCGTGGGACGCAACATGTCGCTCCACTGGTTCAGATTGTACGGGAGGAATAACTTATCTTGGATGGAATCCAGTTCAGGGCGGAAACAGATGTAACAACGGATCTCCGACAGAATCTATTACAGGAAGTGACGGTGAAATGATAGCTTCTGTTGTTCCATATCAGTGGAATCCTGCATGGGATAGAAAAGATTGTGTTTCAGATATCTGCGATGACATAAGCTACAAGTACAGATTATCAGATATGAGATATATCCAGAAAATTAGATGGGTCGACCCGAATATTGTCGAAATAAAAATGACAATTCATAATCTCACAGACATTGAAAGAAGTCCGACTCTGCAGGAATTTCCGACACTTTATGTGCCTTACGGTGAGCATGGACTTCAGAACTACAATGTTCTTCTTGATTCAAATGGGACTCAGATCGCTATTGATGTTCCTGCAAATGACGGGTTTTTTATGAAAAATTTTGAAAGTGCTGGAGGATGGACGACGTTGCAGAATTCGGTAAGAGATTATGGCGTTGGAATATACTATGAAAACAGACTCACAGAGTTTCAGGGTTGGCAAAAAGACGGTATTTTCAACAATGTAAGATCAAGAATAGTCTTTGGGCTTCCTGCAAATGGTACAGTTAGTGCAAGAGCGTATCTCATCCTTGGAAGTTTTGCTACCGTGAAGATTCTTGCAGAAGGACTCGACGCGAAAATACCTCCATTTGGATATGCAGACACTCCCGCAAACGACGATGAAGTTTCAGGAGACACTCTCAATGTTGAAGGTTGGGTGCTTGATAACAAAGGAGTTTCAAAGATTGAAGTTTTTATTGATGGAGTGAGCAAAGGCGAGATCGCACTTAACACTGCAAGAGAAGATGTCTGCAAAGAATGGCCCGGGTACTCGATGTGTCCAACTGCAGGATATAGCGGAAGTGTTAATATCTCAGATCTTTCAGTCTGCGCATACCTTGTTGAAATAAAGGCAACCGATACAGATTCAAACGTTAGAGTTATTGCTAAAAAGAGAATTTTTAAGAAATAAAAATCAATAGATTAAACCGGCCGGGACGGGAATCCCCGCCCCGGAATACTTCCGTTACTTGTTAAGAATCTTTTCAATTGCTTCAGTAAGCTTCTCAGGTGTCACAGGTTTGTCGAGAACTTTTGATATTCTTGCCCATGTGAAATTCGGAGATGCAAGCCATGAAGGGTTGAGTCCGTCACTTGTGAGAAGGATGATAGGTATCTTGGGTAAATCTTCCTCTGTTGCGATCTTTCCAGCGAACTCAAGTCCAGCCTTTGGGTGTTCCATCATTACGTCAAGAATGATGATGTCCGGAGCAAAATCTCCGATCTTTTCTTCTGCTTCTTTTGCGCTTGCTGCGTCAGCAACTACATAACCTTTTGCTTCAAGAACCATTCTGTTCTGTGTGATGATGTCAATGTCGTCGTCAACGAGAAAAACTTTTTTTGCTGTAGTAGTCATAATAAGTCTCCATTAAGTTTAGGTAATAATTCCGGGTAAAATTACTGTAAATTCAGTTCCTTCGCCGAACTTTGATTCGACGTTCACTTCACCGTTGTAAAGTGTGATCACTTTTTTAAGGATCGAGAGGCCTAGTCCATTTCCGAGAATATTCTTTGTCTTTTCATTTCGAATTCTTGTGAATTCCTTGAAAAGTCTGTCTGTCTCTTCTTCCGTCATTCCTATGCCAGTGTCTTTGCACTGGATCTTAAGCGCCTTTCCAATACTGTGAGCCGTAAGTCTGATCTCTCCTCCCTCATTGTTGTACTTCACGGCGTTTGTAAGAAGGTTTGTAAGAATTATTTCAATATCAACCCTGTCAACTGTTATCTTAAAATCCGGTATTTCAGTATAGATCTTGATCTTTCTTTCCTCTGCCTGCTGTCTTACCCCTTCGACCATTTCTGAAACGATCTCGGTAAGGGAATATTCTTCAATCGTTCTTGCTTTGATTCCCGATTCGATCCTGGTAAGATCAAGCATGTCCGATATCAGTCTTTTCATGCCATCAAGACGGAGTATCGAACGGTCAATTGAGGGAATATATGTGTTCAGGTCATTACCGATAGTTTTGTTTTTCATGATGTTAAGATAACCAGTAACAGCCGCAAGTGGACTTTTGAGTTCGTGGGAAAGCACTCTGATGAACTCAAATCTTGTTTTTTTCCTTTCCTCATCTAGCTTTGCAACGATTCTCTGAAGGATCTGGTATTTTGCGGTCTTTGTGATGGATGTTCTAAGTTCATCAGGAGTAAAAGGTTTTAAGAGGATCTCTGCAGCTCCGTTTCTGGTTGCATTTACTGCCGTGTCAAGACTTGCATTCCCCGTTATCATAATGGTTTGAATGTCCATCTCCTGACTGGAAACATACTCCAGAAGATCCGTGCCTTGTAATCCCGGAAGTAGCTGATCAAGAAGCATCATGTCAGCTCCGTCATTATCAATAACGGTCTGGGCTTCTTCTGCAGTTCCGGCTTCAGTGATCCTGAACTGATAGTCATCTTCCAGCCATGGAAGTCTGATCTGAAGAGACTCAAGAAGCATTGAGCAGCTTTCTCTCATCCTCGGATCATCATCAACGATTAGCAGCCTGATGTTTTTCATAGTTATCTCCGTGTGTTATTCCTTAAAAAGTTTCTTTATTTCTTTAAGTATCTGGTCCGGACGGATGCCTTTATCCATAATGAGATCGGCATTTGTCCAGTTCTCGCCATACTTAGAATCTGATGAAAATCTAAAGCCTGTTTCTTTGGCTACACCTGTTGCGATAATTACGAGTGTATCTGGATAAAGTTTTTTAAGTTTATGGCTAAGAATGAATCCACTATCAAAATTATCCATCATCAGATCAAGGACCGCAAGGTCAGGTTTGTAGGTTTCAAGAAGTTTTATTGCGCCTTCTTCGCTATTTGCTGTTTTGACTGTGTAGTTGTGACTTTCGAGTAGCATTTTTATTGGCTCAATAAAATCAGGGTCATCATCGACCAGCATTATTTTTTTATTAAGTTCTTCCATTTCATCCTCCTATATCAAATCAGTTCTTTTATGATAAGTCGTATGTAGCAGTTCATGGGCTTTATGGCTTCCCGGTTTTTTAAGGAATTTGTCGTAAAGTTCAATTATTGCACTATTTTTATGGCTCACATTTTGTTCTTCATTTTTGTCTATTGCGTATAAAGCCTTCATTCTTTTTATGACAGCGTCTTTGTCAATTGATTTAGGCTGTCCTCCACCGTTGATACATCCTCCGGGACAGGACATTATTTCAAGAAAATGGAGATCGCAGTCTTTAGTTTTTATCTTATCAAGTATTTTCCTTGCATTACCAAGTCCGCTGACAACCGCTGCTTTGACTTTCAGATCGTTTATGTCTACAGCTATTTCTCTGTAATCCTGTTTGTTACGAAGTTCTGTGATGACAAGGTTCTCAAGTTCAGTTCCTGTGATCATCCAGTAGGCGGATCTGATTGCAGCTTCCATTACACCGCCACTTGCACCGAAAAGTTTTCCGGCAGTTGATCTTTCGCCAAAAGGAAGGTCACTTTGTGATGGAACAACCTTTTTCATGTCGATTGAGTGCATTCTTATAAGCTTCGCAAGCTCTCTGGTTGTAAGGGAGGCATCTATATCTGAAGTGCCCTTTGAGACCATTTCTTCTCTTTCGATCTCAAATTTCTTTGCTGTACAGGGCATTACACTCACTGAGTATATTTTTTCTTGCGGAATGTTCATTTTTTCAGACCAGTAATGTTTTATCATTGATCCAAGCATTTGCTGAGGACTTTTACAGGAAGAAATGTTTGGTAGAAGCTCGGGATAGAATGTTTCTGCAAACTTTACCCAGGAAGGACAGCAGGACGTCATCATAGGAAGAACGCCACCCTGAGTAATTCTTTGAACAAGTTCGGTTGCTTCTTCCATGATTGTCAGATCAGCAGAAAAAGCTGTATCGAAAACAAAGTTGAATCCGACCTGTTTAAGAGCTGTCGCCATGGTTCCCGCTATATCAATTCCAGCCTCAAGACCGAATTCTTCTGCAAGAGAAACACTTACTGCCGGAGCATGTTGTATTACAACGATTTTTTCCGGATCCTGAATAGCCTCAATTACATCATGGATGCTTGATCTTTCAACAAGTGCACCAGTAGGACAAGCGTTAACACATTGTCCGCATCCGACACATGTCGAAAGATTGAGAGAAATATCAAATGCTGTTGAAATTTTGGTTTTTGACCCTCTTCCACTGAAATCTAGTGCTGAAACTCCTTGAATTTCTTCACAAGTTCTAACGCATTTTCCGCAAAGTATACATTTTCCAGGATCGCGCATTATTGCAGGGCTTGAAGTGTCTACATACTGAGTGATTCTGTTCGAATTTATTCTTCTGTGACGAACACCGAGCTCTTCAGCAAGTTTCTGAAGAGAACAGTCGAGGTTTCTGTCGCAGTAAAGGCAGTCATCAGGGTGATTCGCAAGAAGAAGTTCAACAATAGTTTTTCTTGCTTTAAGAACTTTCACACTATGAGTTAAAATTGATAATCTTTCTGAGGCCGGAAAACTGCATGACGGAATTAAAGCTCCGTTTTTTGTGTCTTCTACAACACATATTCTACAGGCTCCTGTTGGAGGGAGTCCTTCGATATGGCAGAGAGTTGGAATGTTAATACCGGCTTTTCCAAGTGCCGAAAGAATTGTATCCCCAGTTTCAATTGGGATATCCTTTCCATTTACGGTCATTGTATTCATGATCTGCTCCTTCATTCTGTTATGATGGCACCGAACGGACAGGCTTCAATACAGGCGCCGCATCTGATGCATTTGTCTTCAATAATATAGTGAGGGGCTTTTGCAACGCCCTTTATTGCTCCAACCGGACATTTTTTTGCGCAGAGTGTACATCCTTTACAGTCTGATTCGACAATTTTGTATGTAAGTAGATCTTTACAGACTCCAGCAGGACATTTTCTGTCGAAAATATGTGCATCGTATTCATCACGAAACCATCTGAGAGTTGAAAGAACAGGATTTGGTGCTGTCTGTCCAAGACCGCAAAGGCTGGTTGATTTAATTACTTCGGCCAGTTCCTGAAGTTGCATTACTCCCTGAAATCTATCAAGAGTCTGTTCTTTGGTTTCTTTCTTTCTTGATCTAGTTATTGATTTGAGTATTTCATACATTCTTTTAGTTCCTTCTCTGCATGGAATGCATTTTCCACAGGATTCTTTTTGAATGAAATCCATAAAGAACTTGGCTACATCGACCATACAGGTTTCCTCATCCATTACGACAAGTCCGCCACTTCCCATTATTGCTCCGACTGTTTTAAGTTCATCGTAGTCAACCTTAATATCAAGATTGCTTTCAGGAATACATCCACCGCTTGGGCCACCTATCTGAGCCGCTTTATATTTTTTGTTATTAGGAATTCCTCCACCTATATCAAAGACGATCTCTTTGACTGTTGTTCCCATCTCAACTTCAACAAGTCCAGTTCTTTCAACTTTTCCACTGAGTGCAAATACTTTTGTTCCTTTGCTGTTTTTTGTGCCGAAAGAATTGAAGTAGTCTGGACCTTTCATGAATACGAATGGAAGATTTGAAAGAGTTTCAACATTATTGATAATTGTGGGTTTTCCGAAAAGTCCACTAACTGCCGGGTATGGAGGCCTCGGCCTCGGCATTCCTCTTTTACCTTCAATGCTGTTTATAAGTGCGGTTTCTTCTCCGCAGACAAAAGCGCCGGCACCCATTTTTATCTGAAGATCAAAGGAAAATCCTGTCCCGAGGATATTATTTCCCAATAATCCGAATTCTCTTACTTGTTTTAAAGCAATGTGAAGTCTTTCAATTGCAAGTGGATATTCAGCTCTGATATAAATATAACCCTTTGAGGCACCGATTCCGTATGCTGCTATGACCATTCCTTCAAGTAGTCTGAAAGGATCGCCTTCAATTACGGCTCTATCCATAAAAGCACCAGGGTCTCCTTCGTCAGCATTGCATATTAGATATTTCTGTTCAGATTTTTCTCCCGCTGCAAATTTCCATTTTCTTCCAGTTGAAAAACCTCCTCCTCCTCTTCCTTTAAGTCCGCTTTTTTCTACAGTTTCGCAAATCTCTTCAGAGCTGTTTTTCGTAAGTGCCTTAAAAAGAGATGCATAGCCGCCCCTTGAAACGTATTCTGTAATGCTCAGGGGGTCGACTATACCGCAGTTGACAAGCACCCACCTTTTCTGGGGTGCAAAGAAGGGATGGTCGTTGAGACAGGGAACTTCTTCCCATTTTTGATCGTGTTGACTTTGGAATTGTCCAAGAACCATGTCCTTAGGAATGATTCCTTTAAAAATATCATCAAGAAGCGGAACAACTTTTTCCGCAGTGATGTTTTTAAAACTTATTCTTGTTTTTCCGGGAATCTGTATGTCAACCAGAGGTTCGGCGCTGCACAGACCGATACATCCAACTTCTATAATATCTGCTTCCTTTTTATTTTTATTAAGGTATTCAATAATTCTTTTCTTTGTGGCACCAGCTCCGGCTCCAAGACCGCAGGTTCCTGCTCCAACATAGATTACGGGACGGGCAATAGTTTCTCTTGTAAGCTTTTTAACCGATTCGTCATCTCCCGGTTTTAATGGAAAATCTTTCTCAGAAAGCTTTTTCAGTAGTTCCTGAGAAACTGTTCCGGCTTCGCTCCAGCAGTTTTTTTCAATTATTTTATCCATTGTTGGCCTCTTTTTCCTTATTGCGGTAACTTTTCAGTATTTCACGAACCTTATCTTTTGTGGCATGGCCATAAAATTCGTTGTTTATGCAGACAAGCGGTGCAAGGCCGCAGGCTCCGAGACAGGCGACAACTTCAATGGAAAAAAGACCGTCACTGGTTGTATTTCCCGCTTTTATTCCAAGTTCTCTCTCAACGGCTTCAAGAGTTTTAGCTGAACCTTTTACATGACAGGCTGTTCCTCTACAGACAAGTATGTGATATTTCCCTTTAGGCTCAAATCTAAACTGATTGTAAAAAGTAGCAACTCCAAATATCTTGGAAGGTGCAAGATTAAGATGCTGACTGATCTCGAGAACGGCCTCTTTGCTGATAAAGCCAACTGATTCCTGAACTTCCTGTAGAATCGGGATCAGTTTGTCTCTTTCCGCATCTGGGTATTTTTCAAGCACCTGATTTACCCGTGTTTCCATTTTCAACTCCTCTTTGTGATCAAATTATTAATTTCATTTAGTAATTTTTCGGGTTTGACCGGCTTGTCCAGGAATGTAGCAACAGGAAGCCATTCACTATCCGGTTCAACCACGAAATCGCTTGATATTATTTTTTTAACTCCACTAAGAATTATCACTGGAATGGATTTAAGGTCATTGTCGTGTGCCAGTTTCCTAGAAAGTTCGAAACCATCAGGGCCACTAAAACCCTCAAAAATTACATCAAGAATAATAAGTGAAGGTCTTTCGTTCCTTGCAAGATTGATAACTTCGTTGGGATTTTCAGTAGTAACAACAGAAAAGTCATTGTTTTCAAGAAGAGTTTTCAAACTTTTTACCATGTTTGTGTCATCTTCAGCAATAAGGATCTTTTCAGCACTCATTTCCGTTTCCTCAAATCTAATGACCATCAAAACTCGATAACTATATTGCAAACAGTGTGCCAGAAAATGTGAGTAAGGGCTGTGTAGTTGGATAGGCTAATAAAAGCAGATTGTTGCGTTGACTTTGTGCTGTTTTTTTAGTGAAGGATTATAGTCAAAAAGTGTGTCTAAAATAAACATGTCTTCGGATACATGTGCAGAAATAGCACATAGCTGATAGCTTGAATTTTATCTGAAATTCTCAGTTGAAATGTTATACTTCTTTATCTTTTTATAGAGTGTGCCCCGGGCTATTCCAAGACGTTTTGCAGTTTCGCGAAGGTTCCCGTTAGTTTCAGAAAGCATTGAAACGATGGACTCGTATTCTTTAGCTTTTAATGTGTCAGCTTGAAGAGTTGGTTTTTCATCGTGAATGTTTCTAATATAATCTGGCAGATCTTCTGGTGTTATGACAGTTCCATCCATTATGTTGACGGCTCTTTCAATAACGTTTTCAAGTTCTCTGATGTTTCCCGGCCATGTGTATTTTTCAAGTAGTAGAAGAGACTTTGTATCAACGCCGGTAATGGTTTTATTAAGATTATGGGCAATTTTTCTGGCGAAGTGATTTGCGAGGCTGGAAATATCATTAATTCTTTCTCTTAAAGGAGGGATAGTTATCGAAAGAACATTGAGCCGGTAGTAGAGGTCATCTCTGAAAGTTTTATGCTCAACTGCTTTTTTCAGATCACGGTTCGTTGCGGCGATAACTCTGACATTTATCTTTTTAGGGTAGGTTCCACCGACTCTTACAACTTCTGAATTCTGTAATACTCGAAGTAAATTAACCTGTGCATCAAGAGGCATGTCTCCGATTTCATCAAGGAAGATAGTTCCTTCTTCTGCAAGCTCGAATTTTCCTGGTCTGCCTTCTTTTCTAGAACCGGTAAATGCTCCGCCTTCATATCCGAAAAGTTCACTTTCAACAAGATCACGGGGTATTGCTCCGCAGTTGACTGCGACAAATGAATTGTTTGCCCGGTCACTATGGTTGTGTATCGATTGGGCAAAAAGTTCCTTGCCTGTTCCGCTTTCTCCGAGGAGAAGAACATTCGATTTGCTTTTCCCGGCTGTTTTTGCAATTTTTATGGCTTCAGTTATGGGAGATGAACTGCCGATTATATCTGAAAAGGATATATAAGCTCTTGAGCCTGCAATTTTTCCGGCCAGCTGATGAAGTGCTTTTGATTCTCGCAGAGTGATAACTACGCCGTTGATGTTTCCTTCACTTTGAATAATTGATGTTGACAAGGTGCAGTGAAATATCTTGTTCTTGAGTTTAAGAATGGCTTCTCTGTCAAAAATATTATGTCCGTCGGCCATGATCTTAAAGAAGTTCACACCGCTTAAAATTATATCGTAAATAGAAGATCCGGCAAGGTCTTTTTTGTCAAGATCGAGCATAAGTTTAGCCTGAGGGTTAATGCTGTTTATCTTTTCTTCTGAATCGATTACAACAATTCCTTCATTTATTGATTCAACGATGGCCTGCTGTTTTTTAATTTCCAGAATTTTTTCTGCAAGAGTTTCCTCGATCTGGAATTGTCTTTCAATTGCACCGCTGACTCCGCCAATCATTCCCAGGGTATGTGTGTTCACCTGATCCCATCCGCACATCAGGCAGAGACATCCAATAATTTTTCCGCTCCTGTCATGTATAGTGTCTGCACTGGAATACCACCTGTGGAGGTCGCTGGGAAAATGTTCTGCTGCCCATATATCAAGAGTTCTGTTTTCGATTAAAGCAGTTCCAACGCCGTTAGTTCCAATGTTTTTCTCAAGAAGAAGACTGCCCAGTTTTGGAGAACTTTCGATGTCTTTCATCTTGTCTGATCCGAAAAGTTCGAGAACTATGCCGTTCTTATCAGTGATGAAGATTATGTTATCCGGATCGTTAATGAATCCAATGATCTTTTTCATGTATGGAACAGCTATCTCAAGCATTTTTCTGTTTTCATGTATTCTATTAACAAGTTGGCCTGAGCTTATTCTCGGGTAATTTTTTCCGTCTGGATCAATTCCATACTCTCTACTTCGTTTCCAGGAAGAAATAAGGTATGGGTGGATTATCGCAGGATCAACAGGTTGAGAATTGATAAAATTCTTCCACTGTTTTAAAATGTCATGTCTTTTTTCAAGGTTGATCATGAGAAAATCCTAATTTATTTTTCCAGGCTTGCCTGAGCGATCTTTCTTCCAATTTCGAGAGCTTTCAGGTTGAATTTTTCAGTTCCTTTCGGTGCTGCATCCATTACAGCTTTTTCAAGAGATTCTTTTGAAACTATTTTAGTAATTTCAACTAGCGAGGCAAGTGAAACAACGTTGAGTGCGATCATTTTGCCCATTTCTTCCATTGTTCTTGAAGAGAATGGAATACTATAAAGTTTAATTTTTTTTCTGCATTTTCCAAGTGAAACAAAGTCACTGTCGATAATAACTATTCCGCCGCTTTTGATTGTTTTAAGGTATTTGTCAGCAGCTTTCTGAGTAAGACATACCATGATGTCAATTTCTCTGGACTTGGGATATTTTATCGGTTTATCACTTATTATAACATCAGCTTTTGAAGCGCCGCCTCTTGCTTCCGGTCCGTATGTCTGACTTTGAATAGTTTCTTTCCCTTCATAGAGAGCTGCGGCAGTTCCAAGTATTACTGATGCGAGAATGACTCCCTGTCCGCCACTTCCTGAGATTCTGATTTCAGTTTTCATTTGGTATCTCCCTTAAAAGAGTCGATAATTTTCTGATATTTTTCAGTAAATTCAGGTCTTGTTTCTTCATAAAGTATTCCCGTAACGATCTTTCCTTCAAGTTCTTCCGGGGACATATCCTTAGTCTTTGAAACAGGAATAGCATTGTTTTTCTGATACTTAAGCATATCGAGGTTGGATGAATATTTATTTTTGTTTTTTCTTCCGTGTGTTGTGTAGCAACCCTCTGCCACGTCAACAACAGAAAACCCTTTATGTTCAAGAGCTTTATGGATGTATGTGTCAAGCTGTGGAACGTGGTAGCTAGTACCTCTTGCGACAAAAGTAGCGCCTGCGCCTTTTGCAAGGTCTGCTACGTTGAAATGTGGTTCCATGTTTCCGTGAGGAGAAGTGGCGGTTATATCATTAGAGGCAGTAGTTGGAGAATATTGTCCACCAGTCATGCCGTAGATTCCATTGTTAAAAAGAACAAGGGTTATATCAATGTTTCTTCTACATGCGTGAATAAAGTGATTTCCACCGATTGCAAGTCCGTCACCGTCGCCGGAAACAACTATTACTTTCATTCCCGGTTTTGCGAGTTTAATACCAGTCGCAAAAGAAAGTGCTCTTCCATGTGCTGTATGCAGAGTGTTGAAATCAACATATCCGGGAAGTCTTGATGCGCATCCTATTCCACTTACAACAACGATCTCGTCTTTGCTCCATCCAGTCTTATCAATAGCTCTGATGAGTGATTTCAGTACGATTCCATGCCCGCATCCCGGACACCAGATATGAGGAAGCTTTTCGTTTCTAAGGTATTTTGAATAATCAAACATAGTTATCTCCTCAAATATTAAGATAATTAATAGCTGTAATAATATTTTCTGGCCCGAGAGGTTCACCGTTAACAAGATTTACCGGAACAATTTTAGTTCTTTTTGTCAGTCTTTCAGCTACAGTCTTCAGTTGGCCCATATTCATTTCAGGAACAATAACGTAGTCAGCTTTGGCGGCAAGTCTTGAGAATTCGTGTTTTGGAAAAGGCCAGAGAGTTATAGGTCTGAAAAGTCCTGCTTTGATGCCTCTTTCTCTAAGATTGATAACGGCTTCTTCGGCTGCTCTGGCAGCACTTCCAACCGCAAGCATGAGAATTTTTGCATCTTCACACTGAATAGTTTCAAAATTATCGACAAGATGTCTCTGTTCATAGATCTTGCTTACAATTCTGGTGTTTTCTTTTGCTACAGTGGCAGGGTCCATTGTTGGGAATCCACTGGGGTCGTGATTGAGTCCTGTAACATGAAATCTGCTTTTTCCAAAGTTAGGAAGAGAGGCAGGTTTATGACCGTCCGATGCGTAAGGAAGAGGACAGAGACCGTCCTTATTAGGAACAGTTCTATTTATAATTTCGAGTTCACCTTTTTCAGGAATATTTATTCTTTCTCTCATGTGTCCTATAATTTCATCACCGAGTACAATAACAGGTGTTCTGAAGTATTCTGCAAGGTTGAACGCTCTAACTGTTTGAGTGAACATTTCATTAACTGAGTTTGGAACAAGAGCAATTGTAGGATGGTCTCCGTGAGTTCCCCACTTAGCCTGAAGAAGATCCGACTGGGCAGGAGAAGTCGGAAGTCCGGTTGAAGGACCGCCTCTCATAACATCTACAACGACCATTGGAATTTCCGCGATGCAGGCGTATCCGATAAGTTCCTGCATCAGTGAGAATCCAGGGCCGCTAGTTGCGGTCATGACTTTAGATCCGGTCAGTGATGCTCCGATTATTGAGCCGACCGATGCAATTTCATCTTCCATCTGAATAAATTTTCCGCCGATTCTAGGAAGATAGTCGGACAGGTATTCTGCAATCTCAGTTGACGGAGTTATTGGATACCCTCCAAAAAAATTACATCCTGCATATGCTGCACCTTTCGCACATGCGATGTTTCCCTGAATGAATTCTTGCTTAGAACTAGAACTAGTCATTTAACTTCTCCTTCATTTCTTTTTTTCAATGTAGATTGCAAAATCGGGACATCTGATCTCACACATTCCGCAGGCGATACATTTTTCCATAGCTACTGCGGTAACGATTGGATGTTTTTTCTCAAGCTCGAGAACTTTTGCCGGACAGAACTCAACGCATATGCCACAGCCTTTACAAAGTTCAGGTCTGATGAACAGTTTGCATTTTTCATTTTCAAATTCATTGACTTCATACTTTCTTTTTTTCCCCATAATAACCTCTCAGGAAAATATGGCACCTCTGGTGTCTATTGATATAATGAGTGGAAAATCCACAACGTTGATTTTAAAAACAGCTTCTGGACCTAGCTCTTCAAACATGATCGGTTCCATGTCTGTCATCTGGCTTCCGTAATATGCGCCTGCGCCTCCAAGTGCTTGGAAATACAAGGCTTTATTTCGTCTTATTGTCTCAGGTATGCCGGTAGGAAGAAATCCTTTGCCAATAAATCCCTTAACCCCAAGCTCAATAAGAAACGGAATGAACTTTCCCATTCTCCAGCTTGTTGTAGGGCCTATACTTGCTCGGTTTTCAGTGTATCCGGGAGTTGGAGCAGCAAAGAAAACGTAAGCACCTTTTGTTTCAAAAGGAAGCTTTTCTCCATTTTTAACAAGTTCAACGATTTTCTTTATGGATTGGTCTCTCAAAGTTATAAGCTCTCCGGAGATCTCTGTCACCATTCCGGCGTTAAGCATTTCTTCTGTTAGGCCTTTCGAGAACTTCAAGGATTACTCCTAAATTCAATTTTTCCATATCTAAGACTGTGACAGTTAAGTGAAACAGCGGCCGGCATCATTGCAATATGTGTCGGGATCTTTTTTATATAAAGTTCCTTAACAGCAGATATTCCCGGAAAACCGAGAACGCCATAGTCAAGTTCTTTAATTCTTTTAAGAATAAGTTCTTTAAGTTCAGTATCTTCATCACTTTTTTCAAGGATGGACATTTTAGAATATGTAGGGACTGTATCGAATGTTCCGCCGACAGCTACGCCTACAAAATAGGGAGGACATCCTTTTCCGGCAGCATTTTTCAGAGTTTCAAGAACAAAGTCAGCAACGCCCTCACGTCCTTCAACCGGTGATATCATTTTAAGAGAACTGACATTTTCACTTCCGCCGCCTTTTACCATTCCCCACATCTCAAGAAGATCCCCTGAAGTTTCTTCAATGTGAATAAACGCTGGAAGATTTTTGCCTTCATTTATTCTTTCAAAAGGGTCTCTCACAGTGGATTTTCTAAGCAGCCCAGTTTCATAAGCTTGCTCAACGCCCTTTTCTATTAAGTGTCTTAAGGTTGATGCACCGCTATAGGTTGTGAATTTTCCAATTTTAACAAAAACCTGTGCAACACCGCAGTCTTGGCATAGAGGTCTACGCTCGAGTTTTGCTGTTTCCATGTTCTTATCGAGAATTCCAGCAAGTTTGAGTTCATCAGAGTCCATTGAATGCTCTGAGAATGAAATTCCCTCCAGTGATGGAGGTTCATAATTGAGCTTTATGAAAAGGTTTTTCAAACCCTCTACTATTTCTGTACCTTCGACAATTCTCATGTACACCTCAAGTAGCTATCGGGATTATTAAATATAGAATTTTAATGTCAAGCAAAAAATGGGATATTATGTCAAAATAATAATAATAATTTTGAAATCGGGAACAAAACAGTTAACCTGTTTTTAACTTTTTAGGTGTAAAATGACTGGTTTTATGAAAAACGTAATGTTTTTACTAACCATAATATTATTAGGAACGAGTCTGTTTGCTGAAGATGGGAGTTCGCCAAGTAAAAACGATGAAGGAAACAGCTCTGATAAGACCAAAACACAACAGGAAGAGCTTGAGTTAAACAAAAGACATTTTTTGAATCGTGAAAATTACAGAACAAAGACAGAAGGGTTTTCACTTGGCTTTTTTGGAGGCAATTACGGTTTGGGCGGTGGTTGCACTTTTGTTACACTAAGATGGAGATATTTTTTCTGGGAAATCTTGAGAATTCAGATTACAGGAGCGGAATATTTTAAAAACAATCGCTCGGGAGTGTCGGCTAACGCAAAAACAATGATCGGTGTGCCATTTTTTTTGGATAAAACAAACAGGCATGAACTCAGGATCTCTACGGGTTTTTCGGCAGGTTTTACTGGGAAAAAGTCCAGAGATGAAGTTGAAGACTTTATATTTTATGATAGATCTAATATGAATCTGCCGGTGGATATTTCTTATGTTTTCCATAAAGATAAAAATGTCGCTTTTCAGGTGGGCGTTGCTTTTGATTTTCCTTTAGGGCTCGGCGACGACTTTTTTCTTATAATTAATGGGTTTGTTGGGTTTAGGATTTAAAATATTTGACTGGAAAAAATGTTCTGAAATAATAAGGAAGGTTTTGTTCAGATAATGATATTTGAGGTAAAAGATGAAGAGGAGTTTTGGTTCTGATAATCACAGTGGTGTTCATGAAAAGATAATGGTTGCGATCCTTCGTGCAAACGAAGGCGACGAAATCGCCTACGGTGAGGATAAGTTCACAGAAAAAGCTATTGGGGATATGCAATATGTTTTTGGAGAAGAGGCCCGGATATTTTTTGTTTTTAACGGAACAGGTGCAAATACTGTTGCAATAAAAAGCATGACAAGATCTTTTAATTCAGTAATAGCTTCAGAATCTTCTCATCTTCATGTTGACGAATGCGGATCAACTGAGAATTTTTGCGGAACAAAGATAAACGTTCTGAAAACGCCAGATGGAAAACTGACTCCTGAACTTCTTGAACCTCTTTTTCATGGTCGAGGGGATCAGCATCGTGTTCAGCCCAAAGTCGTTTCGATCACTCAGTCAACTGAACTTGGAACAGTCTACACGTCACAAGAAGTGAGAGCGCTTGCAGATTTTGCACATGGAAAAGGAATGTTTCTTCACATGGATGGTGCAAGACTTGCAAATGCCGCAGCTCACCTAAAGACTGGACTTGCAGAAGTTTCAACGCAGTGCGGAGTTGATGTCCTAAGTCTTGGCGGAACAAAGAACGGAATGATGCTTGGCGAAGCCCTTGTCGTTATGAATAAGGAGATAGTGAGTGAGTTACTTTTCTTTAGAAAACAGGGAATGCAGCTTCCGAGCAAAATGAGATATATCTCAGCTCAGTTTCGGGCACTTTTAAGAAAAAGCCTGTGGAAAAAACTTGCTGATAATGCCAATAAAATGGCAGGTTTGCTCGCACATGGTGTGAAAGATCTTAAAAATGTCGAAATAGTCTATCCTGTCGAGTCAAATGCTGTTTTTGCAAAGATCCCCAAAGATAAAATCGAAGAACTTCAGAAACACTTTTTCTTCTATGTCTGGGATGAAGATGAATCAATAGTCAGATGGATGACCCACTGGCAAACCTCTAAAGAAGATGTCATTGAATTTGTTGACAAGATAGCGGAAGTTCTTGGTTGATTAATCCCCCCCCGTGTTTATAAATCACTTCATGATGGTGATATCGGAAAACACATCTTTTATTTCAGCTCCAAGCAGAAAGGTTGCAGAAGAATATGCGATTCTTTTAATTTCGCTTTCAATTGATAACAAAGTTGTTTTCAATGATGGTGTCTGGAATCTTGAAGTAAGGTCTGAAGATCTTGAAAAAGCTTGTAAAGAAATAAACAGTTATGAATCTGACGGCAGGATAGAAAGACCAAAAAGTCGTTTCAGTCACATCAGGTTTCAAAAGCTTAACTATTTGTATTTCTTTGGTTTTCTGCTAGCTCTTGCTGTTTTTCACGCAATTGTATACTCCTATCTTGAGCTTGCTCTGATAAAAGCTGGCAGATCATCTGCATCAGCAATTACTGATGGACATTTTTACCGCGCCGTGACGGCTTTGACTCTTCACGCGGATCTTAAACATCTACTTTCAAATATTTTCTTTGGCGGAATTGCAGTTTTTTCACTTGCGACATTGATCGGCACAGGATATTCGTGGTTTCTTTTTCTTCTTTCCGGAGCTTTTGGAAATATTCTCAACGCATATTTTTATGGAAGTGCACACAATTCAATTGGTGCTTCAACAGCGGTTTTCGGGGTTGTGGGGGTTCTTGCAGGATTGCAGTTTTTAAGCAGGTTCCGTGAAAAGAAAACATACGCATGGATTCCTTTTGCTGCGGCAGTTGGTCTGCTTGCGATGCTTGGAAGCAGTGAGAAAACTGATATCATGGCTCATTTTTTCGGATTTGTGTCAGGAATACCGCTTGGCTTTTTAACAGGTTGGATTTTAAGTAAATATAAGATCCCGGGGAAGTTCAGTCAGTTTCTGATATTTGCTGTAACTTGTGCAGTCTTTGTTATAAGTTGGATGGAAGCAGTTTCTTAGTCGTTATAATCTCTGATAGATTGAGCGAGACGTTTGATGCCTTCTTCTATCATGTCCGTGTCACAGAAAGAGAAATTCATTCTCAGAGTGTTTCTTCCGCTTCCGTCACAATGGAAAACGTGTCCCATTACAAAAGCGACATTCTTGTCGAGTGCCTTGAGGAAAAGTTTTTCATTGTCCATACCTTCAGGAAGGTAGACAAAAAGGAAAAGACCTCCTTCAGGATTTGTCCATGTAACACCTTCCGGCATATATTTATCGAAGCAGTCCATCATGACTTGCTTTTTCTTTCCGTAAAGTTCAATTGTCTTAACAAGGTTTTTCTCGAAGTATCCTTTTTCCATATATCTTGCAGCAATTCTCTGAACAAATGGAGGTGTGCACAGGTCAACGGACTGTTTTGTGGTAACAAATTTGTCAACTATCACAGGATCTGCAATAACCCAACCAATCCTAAATCCCGGAACAAAGATCTTTGAGAAAGTTCCGAGAGTAATAGTTGTTCCCATGCTGTCAAGCTGATAAATAGTCGGTTGAGCTTCACCTTCAAATCGGAGTTCTCTATACGGGCTGTCTTCAACGATGAGAATCTCATATTTGTGTGCGATATCAATTATTTCCTTTCTTCTTGACTCAGGCATCGTTACTCCGGCAGGGTTCTGGAAGTCTGGAATAACATAGATGAATTTGGGCTTTTCGCCTTTTTCTTTTAGACCTGCAAGAATTTTTTCAAGTTCCACAGCGCTCATTCCTTTTTCATCGTGTTTAACTCCGACAAGATCAGATCCGTATACATTAAAAGCTTGAATTCCGCCGAGATAACTTGGAAGTCCGACTATCACCTTGTCGCCTTCATCTATGAAAACTCTTCCAAGAAAATCAAGTGCCTGCTGCGAAGAGGTTGTGATGACAAGGTTCTCAGTAGTAATATCAAGACCCATTGACTGGTATCTTTTTGTCAGCTGTTCTCTTAAAAGATCATCACCTTCAGTTGTTCCGTACTGTAGTGCCAGACTTGCTTCATTCTCAAGGACTTCTGCCACAATTTCCTTCAGTTCAGCAACTGGAAATGTGGATGGAGCAGGAAGTCCGCCTGCAAAGGAAATAAGTCCCGGTTTTTTTGTGAGTTTTAGGAGTTCTCTAATTTCTGATTTTTTCATTCTTTTCGTTAATTTTGAAAAGTTCTTTTCAAGATTCTGATACATACCTGGCCTCCTGTAAATGTATAAAAAACTGTGTTATTAAAACTTACTACTAATAGGAAATCAAGGAAACATCCTAGAAAATTGAGAATAAATTTGAAAAAAAATTGTTTTAATTGAGAATGCCCTTTAAATAATGAAGATGAGTCCTATAATAAGATAAATGACGGTTGCAGTTGTTCATTAATTATCTGATCTGAGGTGGAGTGATGAGAAAAATTTCGCTTTTAATAATAATTTTTTTAATGTCTAGTTTTTTATCGGTGTTATCTGCTGATGATGACGTAACTTTTTCAGCTGACAAGGAAAGAGCTTTCGGTTTTAAGATGATGATGGGTGGACGTTACGATGATCTGAGAATGTGTGTTGCAAGTCCTGCCGGAACAAAAGGAGGTCCCGTTGCTGATATAAAGTTTTTTATGAAATTCAGAATGTCACTTGACTGGTCGATGACAGTTACAATTCCAGTTTTTCGACCCATACTTTTTGGAGCAGCTTTTAAAGTTCTTCAATATGAATCGGATGTTGCAATGGAATATAAGATGAAACTTTCACCGAAAGTTGATTTTGTGACTGGTCCCGGAATTGGTCTGAGTTACCATTACGGCCCTGATTACAAGTCAGGAACCGGTAATGCAAGAACAGAAGACTTTTTTGCGCTTGGTCCGATGGTTTCTTACTATGTGGCGTTTGATTTTAAATGGCCCAAAAGTTATGCAACAAGAGTAGGAATTCAGCTTTTTCATATTTCACTTTTCAGAGTTGATGAGTTCCAGTACGGAAAGGTTTTCGGCGGAGCAATTGAACTCGGGATGTATTTCTAATGAGTAAATTTTATGATCTTAAAGCTAAATCTTTGCAAGGCGAAGAGATCTCAATGAAAAAATATGAAGGAAAGGTCGTTCTGGTGGTGAATACTGCAAGTAAATGTGGTTTTACTCCTCAGTTCGAAGGTTTGGAAAAACTCTATGAAACTTACAAAAATAAAGGGTTTGAGATTCTTGGTTTTCCCTGCAATCAGTTTGCAAATCAGGAGCCTGGAGATGCTGGTCAGATAGCTTCAGGATGTGTTTTAAATTATGGTGTGACATTTCAGATGTTTGATAAAATAAATGTCAACGGAAAGGATGCTCATAAGATTTTTGTATTTCTAAAAGAAAAGCTTTCGGGACTTTTAGGTGGTGGCATAAAATGGAATTTCACAAAATTTCTTATTGATAGAGAAGGAAACCCGGTAAAAAGATTTGCTCCAGCTACCATTCCTGAAAAGATCGAGAAGGATATTAAAGGTCTGATCTAACCCATTAATTTAACAAAAACCTTTCTTGTTCTCGGGCCGTCAAATTCACAGAAATATATTCCCTGCCAAGTTCCAAGCACCATTTTTCCGTTTTCAATGATAATGGTCTGATCACATCCGAAAAGTGAGGATTTTATGTGGCTGTCACTGTTGCCTTCCATGTGTCTAAACCAGTTTTTTTGAGGAATTAGTTCATCCATGAAGCGAGTCATATCACTTTGAACATCAGGATCGGCATTTTCATTGATGGTGACGGCTGCGGTAGTGTGCGGAATGTGCACTACAACAATTCCGTTTTCCAGACATTCTTTTGCAACAATGGCACTTATTTTGTCAGTTATGTCGAGCATTTGCGTTCTTGAAGAGGTTTTAATCTCAAATTTATGAAGCATTTTTTTCTCCCTATAAAAAAACCTACTCTAAGTATGCAGAAAATTATGGGAAGTTAAAGAATATTTGATTTTTAACGTTAAAAGCATCACAATGTCCTGAACAATTTAGGTTGGGTTATGGAAGCTAAAATGGAAAAAAATTGGGGCAGAATAAAAAAGACGTTATTTATTACTCTAGGTTCGATTTGTGTTGCACTTGGAGCTGTCGGGATTTTTGTTCCCCTTCTTCCAACTACTCCTTTTCTTCTTCTGGCGGCATATTTTTATGTCAGAAGTTCTAAAAAACTTCACAGTTGGCTTATGAATCACAGAGTCTTTGGAAAGTTCCTTAAGAATTATATCGAGCACAGAGCAATAACAAAGAGAATGCGGATCTATGTGCTTACAACTCTCTGGATAACACTTGTCATTTCATCAATAGCTATGAATTCTCCCGGTGGAAATTTTATTCTGCTTCTTGTCGGGGTTGGGGTTACAATTCATCTTTCATTTTTTGACACAATAAATAGTGATACTGCAAAAAATGACTGAATTTATCCTAAAAAAGAATGGTCCGAATTTTTTCGGGTTTGAAAGTATTGATGCTTTGCTTGGGAAAAGTAATTAAGAACTAAACTTCAATCAAACATTTTTTATTTCAACGGTCTAAGATTTGCGTGAGCGATCCATTTCCAACCGTCAGCAGTTTTTAAGAACACGCTGAGCCTCGGTGCGGCTTTTTTTGTAAGACGTTTCCCATTAATTGTTTCGGCGACAGAAACAAAATAACTCGCAACAATGACTGGTCCATTCTGAGTAATATTAATCTTGCTTAAAGTATAGTCGCTAAGCTTAAGATTTTTTATCAGCTTGATCTGCTTAGCACTATCGTCTGCACCGAACTGATGTACAGATTGAAAACCTTTGGCAATTGTTTTTTCAATTTCCTTTATATTTGTAGTTTTCATGTTTTCCCAGACCTGAGTTAAAAGTTTTTCACCCTCGCACTTCTTTGGGGCGGCCTTTTTCTCAGCCAAAATGGGCAGAGTAATGAACAGAAGGGATAATGTAACGACAACAAGCAGTTTAAATGATTTCATAGCCATCTCCTTTTAATTATTAACTAAATACAGTAACAATGACGCTGGATTTTTATCATATTGAAGATGCTTAGTAAAGATAATTTAGTAAACAGGTTTCCCAAGAATTACTCCCCACTCAGTGGCAGTAAATCCTTCTCTTTTAAAGGTTTCAGGTTTTGATGGAATTGCAATCCTATGAAAGGGGTTTTCTGTTCCTGAAATATGATACCAGAATCTTAAGGTTTTTTCAGGTTTAGGTTCGATTCTCAGTTCTACAACTTCATTTATCTTTTTTGATAGTTGTGGTGTTATTATGTAGTATGGGAAATGATCTAGGATTGGTACCCAGAAGTCAGTGAAATCTTTAATTTCATTTTCATTAAACCCATACTCTTTCATAGATTCCTTAAAAAACGTATAAAGGTTTTCAGTTTCAACAACCCATCCTTCTTTCTGTTGCCAGATATCTGGTTGTGTTGACTCATAAAAAAGAAAAGAAAACTCCTCATCAATTGTACCATCCGGCTTAACCTCTACTGTCCAACCTTCGTTGTAAAAAGGCTCTGAACCTATTACTTCTCCTCCTTTTGGAAAAGCAAGTTGAACATTAACCTTTTTTGAGACTTCGGGATAAAGATAGATGTTTGGTTTCCATGTAGGACACTCAAGGCAAACTCCGCTTTTACAGGCATCGTGATAACATGTTTCTGAAAACATCCATTCACCGTTTACACACACTTCAACATAGACTTCAATGTCTTTGATTTCATAGATTATAACGTCATTATCAGTTGTTTCGTTGTCTATAACGGATGAGTCTTCGTCTGGTAAAATGTCATTGTCAACATAGTCTTTATCTGAGATTTCGTATCCACACAGTTCTATTTCTTCGAGACAGTTTTCAATCATACAGTCGAAAAATTCAGGCCGTTCCCAAAAGTCACATTCGTTTTGAACAGCACACTGATTAAATGTGGAATAATTGGATTGTGCTGATGTTGTGCCACTATCAATACACGCTTGTTGGCAGTCTGAATTATAGCTGTTACAATTTTCTGTCATACATCCGATTATTTCAGCGCATGAGGTTGATTCGGCAAATGTAGAGTCTCCAGTATTTCCAGTGTTACCCATGTCTCCCGGGTCTCCACAATCAAGTTCAACATCATGCGGCGAACATCTTTTCACTCCCTCAGCACAGATTCCAGAGTCGCCCGAGTTGCCAGAATTTCCTGAATCGCCTGAATCCCCGGAGTCGCCTGAATCTCCCGAGTTGCCGGAATTCCCTGAATCTCCCGAGTTGCCGGAATTCCCTGAGTCTCCCGAGTTGCCTGTATCTCCTGTGTTGCCCGAGTCACCGGTATTACCAGTGTTTCCGGTATCACTGTCTCCGCAACCGGAAATAATAAAAAAAGAAATAAAAAGTAATGTGGCGATCTTTTTCATTATTTTCTCCTTTTCTGTTCGCTCATTAAATCTTATCCTTTAGTGTTTAAAAGTACAGGGATTTATCATAAATTCCCTTTTCCTTGAAACAAATTCCCCAATGAGTTATATTCGCGCAGATTTTGTTTTTTAATCCATTAAAGGAGATTTGCGATGATAAGTAATTTCGACATTTCGAAGGCAATGACAGTTAAGCTTGATGACGTTCTTCCTGAATATCCCGAGTTTAAGGCAGGTCCAGGAAGAGCACCTAAACGTGAGCTCACTTTAAATGAGCGTGAGATTGAACTGGCACTGAGAAATGCTCTCAGGTATGTTCCGGCACAGTTTCATGAAATCGTTGCTCCTGAGTTTCTTGAAGAACTCAAAACTCGTGGAAGAATTTATGGCTACAGGTTTCGTCCTGCGGGTCGTCTTTTCGGGAAACCGATCGATGAATACAAGGGAGCCTGCATTGAGGGAAAGGCGTTTCAGGTGATGATTGATAACAATCTTGATTTTGAGCTCGCTCTTTATCCTTATGAGCTCGTAACTTACGGCGAAACTGGTCAGGTTTGTCAGAACTGGATGCAGTACAGATTGATAAAGAAATATCTTGAAGTAATGACTACTGATCAGACACTTGTTCTTCACAGTGGTCATCCGCTTGGTCTTTTCAAAAGTCGTCCGACAGCTCCGAGAGTTATCACAACTAACGGTTTGATGATTGGACTTTTTGACGATCAGAAAAATTTTAATAGAGCTGCAGCACTTGGTGTTGCAAACTACGGACAGATGACAGCTGGTGGTTGGATGTATATCGGTCCGCAGGGAATAGTTCATGGAACTTACAACACAATTCTCATTGCCGGAAGAATGAAACTAGGCGTTCCGTGGGATGGCGATCTCCGTGGAAAAATGTTCGTTTCAAGTGGTCTCGGCGGAATGAGTGGGGCGCAGCCTAAAGCTGTTGAAGTTGCTAAGGGTGTTGGAGTTTTTGCAGAAGTTGATCTTTCAAGAATTGAGACTCGCCGCGCTCAGGGCTGGGTTGCTCTTGTTACAGATTCTGCGAAAGTTGCTTTTGATAAAGCCGCTGAATTCATTGACAAAAAAGAGACGATTAGCATCGCTTATCATGGAAATATAGTTGATCTTCTTGATTATGCTGATAAAAATAATGTTCATATTGATCTGCTCAGTGATCAGACAAGTTGTCATGCAGTTTATGATGGTGGATACTGTCCTACTGGTATTAGTTTTGAAGAGAGGACAGAACTTCTTGAAACTGATAAGAAAAAGTTTGTTGCTCTTGTTGATGAAACTCTTCGCAGACACTTTCAGGTTATTAAAAACCTTGTTGACAAAGGAACATACTTCTTTGATTACGGTAACAGTTTCATGAGAGCTGTTTTTGATGCGGGAGTTACAGAAATTGCTGCAAACGGCGTTGACACTTTTGAAGGATTTATCTGGCCGAGTTACGTTGAAGATATTTTAGGACCGGAACTTTTTGATTATGGTTACGGGCCGTTTAGATGGGTTTGTCTCAGTGGAAAAGAAGAAGATCTCATAAAAACAGATGCAGCAGCTGCAGAAGTGATCGCAAATTGCCGTGAAGTGCTCAGATATCAGGATAAGGACAACTATAACTGGGTAAAAAACGCGATGAAAAACAAGCTCGTTGTTGGAACTCAGGCAAGAATTCTCTATCAGGATGCTTCAGGCAGAAAACAGATTGCTCTTAAATTTAATGAAATGGTTAAAAATGGCGAAGTCGGACCTATCATGCTCGGAAGAGATCATCACGATGCAGGTGGAACAGATAGCCCTTACCGCGAAACTTCAAATATCAAAGATGGTTCAAACATTATGGCCGATATGTCAACAAATGTTTTTGCCGGAAACTGTGCGAGAGGAATGAGTCTCGTTGCACTTCATAATGGTGGCGGAGTCGGAATCGGCAAAGTTATAAACGGTGGTTTCGGAATGGTTCTTGACGGTTCTGATCGAGTCGATGCGATCTTAGAAATTGCCTTTCCATGGGACGTAATGGGCGGAGTATCAAGAAGAGCATGGGCAAGAAACGAACATTCCATCGAAACCTGCATAGAGTACAACGAACAAAATCCAAAAACAGATCATATTACGCTTCCATACATCGTTGATGATGAGCTGATGAAGAAGGTTCTTAAAAAATAGAAGCGCCATTAATTTATTTTTTATACTGCGCAGTTTTTCTGCATGAATTCTGATACATAAGTTCAAGCAGAGAATAATTATCAGGAGTTGTAGTAATCCCTAATAAGTGTCCGTCAACGCTGATCTTTTTCATTGCTGTCGTAAACATTCCAGCATCAAAAAACTTTTGATAACAAGTTATAAAGATACCCATTTCATCTCGGTGGTTTAGAGTGTTTTCAATGTAATTGTCATAATCTCCCTGCAGGTATTTACTGATCTTTTCATTTTTAAGTTCAAATCCTCTGTAATCTGCAGAATTTGTTTTCTGATTTATCGTGCCGTAAAGATCAACACAGGGGCCGATAAGCAGCTTTGTGTCTTTGAACGTTTCTTTTAAAAAATCGATCCTTTCTGCCCAGAGATCTTCTGAAATCTCCTTAAACTGAGGACAGTATCCTAACAAATCAACATTGCTTAGATCTTTTTCTGTCAGGTTTTTAAGTAAGTCAAAGGACCATGAACCGAAAAATCTTTCGAATTTATACCCGAGCTTTTTGGTGTTATCTTCATTTGTGATCCAGTCAAGATCTTTTCTGTCTCCAACCAGGCCGAACATTTTCGGTTTTATTTTTGAGATATGCTTCATTGTTTTTTCAGTGGGAATGCCCCGGATACTAAGTCCATCCGCAAAAATGCAGTTTTCACCATCCAACTTGCTTTTTACCAGGTTAGATACCATCATTCCGACAAGTAGCTCAGGGTTCTTTTTTTCTGTAACAAAAAAAGTCTCAGGATTTGCTAAAAATATCTTCTCAGCAGGTTCTACGACCCTGAAATCTTCATAATGTTCTGTAAAAAATCTCTGAAAAGGTCCTGACTGATATTTTTTCTCGATCAACACTTTTCCCAATTGCGTGTTTTCAGCAAGAACAACCGTTCTGGAAAAAATTTGTGCAATTTCTCCTGCAAATTCAATGGTGACAACAACTCCATCTTCAACTGGTTTCAAATTTTGAATTGATGCTCCCCAGAAAATATCTTTATTCATTTTCTGAAGCATTTTATATTTCTCAGGAGTTTCTGTGTCCATTTGGAAAAAAGAACATGTCTTCAATTCATTGACAATAAGCATCGAATCCGCTTCAACAGTAAAAAAAGTTTTAAGTGCAGTCGCATTTCTTCCAATTACCACGAGATCTTTTTCAAAGAGATAATCTGCAAAAAGATCATGCGTGCTCAAGATGAAAATGATGAATAATATTTTTATGATAAGAGGCTTTTTCATTCTGCAAATTGAATAGTGTTTGTATTCAAACTAAGCTCCATTTTTAAATAACTGAAGGAAATTTTATTTTATTGACCTGATTAAGTCAAGCCCGAGTATTTCCAATAAGTTGCTTTTTCTCCCCACTATCCTAAAATAATTACATATTGTTTGAGAATGGAGTCGGGAAATGCCTCAGAACGAAACCAGCAAAGAGTTATTTGATTCAGTTTACAAAATTGCCTCATCACTGACTTCCAGTCTTAAGGAAGAGGCAGTTCTCAACAACATCATGGCACTTGTCGGTGAGATCTTCATGCCGGATAACTGGTCTATATTTTCTTATCGTGAAGAAGAGCACAAACTTGAGTTCAAATTGGTCGTAGGGAAGGAATCCGATACGCTCATAGGTAAGACGTTTTCAGCTGACTCCGGAATTGCCGGATGGTGTATGAAAATGAAAAAACCTATTGTGATCCCCGATGCCGAAAAAGATGAAAGGCTTCTCAATGTTGGAAATGAGGAGTTTAAGACAAAGTCGATAATTGCCGTTCCAATGTACTCAAATGACAAGCCGCTTGGAGTAATTGAACTTATTAATGCTAATGAAGACTGTTTTCTGCCTGAAAAGATCAAGCTGCTTGAAACACTGGCCGATTTTGCCGCCATTTCAATGCAGAATTCTATGTATTTGAAAACAATAGAGAAAAAGGCGACAATTGATGATTGTACAGATCTCTATAATGCCAGGTTTATGTATACGATACTGGGGAATGAGATAAGTCGTTTTAAGAGATCGGGCCAACCGTTTGGATTGGTTTTCTTTGACCTTGATTACTTTAAAAAAGTTAATGACAACTACGGACATCTCATCGGCTCTCAGCTTCTTCGTGAAGTCGCTGGAGTTGTAACTGAATGTATCCGTCCGACAGATTGGGGGATTAGATACGGCGGTGATGAATTTGTGGTCATTCTTCAAGGGGCAGGGTACAGCGAAACACTCATTGTTACTGAAAGAATAAGAACCAAACTCAATGGAAAAGTCTTTTTTGAAAATGAAGGATTCAACATCAAAGTTCCTGCAAGCTTTGGAATATCTGTTTTTCCTGAAGATGGTGGAACAGTTGAAGAAATAATCAGATCCGCCGACAACGCCATGTACGAAGCAAAGAGAACCGGCAGGAATAAAATCTGTCAAAGTTGCTGATTATCTTTTTACTTTTTAAATTGCCAAAACGTTAATTATTAAGTATATTTCACTGCTTTGCGTGGTGGGGATGAGGATAATTATGTGTTTTAGATTTAACGTTTTGGTCTTACTGGTTTTTACAGTTTTCTCGTCTGCTCTTTCCGCGCTCACTCTTGAGGAGTATCTGGAAGATGTCAGAAATAACAGCGTAAAGATCAGAATCAAAGAAAATGACAAAAATAAAAGTAAGTGGGAAAATCTGCAGAGCTATTCTGGTTATCTCCCGGGGCTTTCTCTTAACGGAGCTTTTTACTATAGCAGAGACAATGAAAGTAAGCTTAATGCTCCTGGTGCGTTAGCTGATCCGATTCTTGCAAGTGTAAGAAATCCTATGTGGACCAGAAATGTGACGGTTTCGCTTCCTGTTTTTCTTGGCGGAAAAAGAGTGCTTGGAAATCTTATCGCAAAAAGAAGCAAGGAAATCTCTGAAATTGATCTTGATCTTGAAAGACTTAACACTGAAGCAACTGCTGTTGCGGCATATTTTCAGGCATATATTGCTCAGGAAAACATCGACTTTACAAAAAAAGCACTTAAAGCCGCCCAGGAAAATATGAGAACAGCTAAACTTCTTCTTGAAGTTGGGAAAACTACTGAACTTGCCTATCTCAACTTTGAGCTTGCTTATCGTCAGAGAGAGCAGGAACTGAAAAACTACAAACTTGAACTTGATAAGAATAAAGCGCAGATGTCTTCCATAGCTTCAAAGGAAATAGAATTTGACAAACTTGAAAAAGTTGATTTTAAGAAAGTTGAAGAACCTTTTATTGATTCTGAGTATCAGGAAGTTTTTGATAAGAATAAAAAAATAATGCTCAAGAATTCTCCTATCTTAAAAAAATTAAAGAAATATGAGAAGATCGCAAAATACGGCGAACTAATGACATTCAGCGAACTTTTTCCAATGTTGAATTTCACCTATGTTCATGATTTTGGAAAAGCGGAAGACCATCCTTTTCAGGACACTTTTTTAAGCAATGATGATAACGTGATGCTCAGCCTGAGCTGGAATTTATTTAATGGATTTTCCGATGCTATCGAATGGAAAAAGGCTTCTGCGGATAAAATATCTGCGCAGCTCACTTATCTGGATACAAAAAACGGACAGATCTATTCATTAAAAAGTGTTGTTTCAACAGTTTACTCACTTCTTGAACAGGTTTTAATAGCAAGGAAATCAGTTGAACTATCCAAAAAAGCTTTAGATCAGAGTAATTTGGAATATGAGAATGGAAAGGCACTGTATCTTGATCTTCTAAATGCCGAAAATAACTATCTTCAGGCTTACAAGAGCCTAGTTTTTTTGGAGAATTCGATATTTAATAGTTATTACCAGTTAAAACTTCTTACAGGTACCGGAGATGATAAATGAGAAAGATAACACTAATCATAGTTTTAGCTCTTTTTCTTCTGCTTTCATGTAATTTTAAAGATAGCGGATCAGGAAAGACGTCAGATGAAAAAGATACTCAGAAGACAGAAGACACTCAGAAAGGCAAAAAAGAGTTGCCTCCCAAAAAAGTTAAGATCAGGGAGATAGTTTCGGGAACAATACCGGATAAAACTTTTTTTAATGCGATCATTGAGGCACAGAGAGATGTTTCCGTTACGGCCAAGACAACCGGCGAGATAGTGAAGATGAACTTTGATCTTGGAAAGTTTGTCAGAAAGGGTGACACGCTTGCAGTGATCGAGCATGACATACAGAAAGCTGCACTTGAAAATGCGGAGATAGCTCTTGAAAAGGCGCAACTGAACTATGAACTGCAAACGAAGATATTTAACAGAAATAAGGAACTCTTTGATCAGAAAGCAGTGTCACAGGAAAGTTTTGAACTGTCTGAAAATACTTTGAAAAATGCAGAACTTGGCCTTAATCAGGCGAAGACATCCTTAGAGACTTCGAAGGTAAACTATACCAACTGTTTTATGAAAGCTTCTTTTGACGGTGTCGTTGTAAATAGACCTGTTCAGCTGGGTCAGTACGTAAATATCGGTACTTCTATTGCCAGAGTGGTTGACACTAAGAATCTTCAGGCCATCGTGGGGTTGAACCATTTAGATCTTCTAAACTATAAAAAATACAATAAAAAAGATGTTGAGGTAATACTTCCGGATGGAACGATAATCCGGGGAAAGGTAAAAGGTGTTGCTGAAGCTCCCGACAGAAACACTTCGCTTTATTCCATGAAGATAGTTTTTCAGGGTAAAAAGGACAAAGAAACAAAAAAACGAATAGTTTTTCCTGGAATGCAGCTTAAAGTCGCTCTTTTTGGAAAGGAATATGAAAGATCATTCAAGATCAGTAGAAACAGTATGAGACTGAAAAAAGGAAAGTACTATATTTTTGTTGAAAATAACGGAAAGGCTATTGAAAAGGGAATTGAAGTTCTCACTGACATTTCAAAAATGCGGGTGGCAAAACTAAAGGAAAATGGTGGTGGTAGCTTTAAACTTATTATTACGGGACTGGATGCTCTTACTGATGGTAGACGCGTCGAGATAATACAATAATGAGATTTATAGAAGTTTTTCTGAAAAAACCGATTATTGCCCATTTTATTTTTGTGGCTGTGTTTATTTTTGGAATTTTTGCTACGCAGACGCTTCCAGTTGAGGAAAGTCCTGAAATAAATCTGGGATTTGCAATAATTATAACTATTTATCCCGGTGCCGGGCCGAATGAAGTTGAAAGACTTATCACAATTCCTATTGAAGATGCTGTTGCTAATGTTGAAGATATTGATTTTATAAACAGCTCAAGCAGAAATGGGAAATCCAGTGTTTTTGTTAAATTTCTTGAAAATGTGGAGGACATTGACCGCAGGGTTATGGATCTCCAAACAGAGATAAGTAAGATCCCGGATCTCCCTTCAAAAAATGAAATGTCAGGGCCTTATGTTTTCAAGATTGCAACAGGAGATACCCAGCCAATTCTGAATGTGATGCTGAGTTCATCGACAGTTACAGACGATGAATTCAAGGATCTTTCAGATAATTTAAAAAGAGAACTGACATCTAAAATAAACGGAATAAAGGGTGTGCAGGTTGCCGGAGTAAGTGAAGAGGAAGTTGAGATTGTCGTCGAAAATGAAAAAATGCTTACTTATGGTTTGACCATCAATGATATTTTTCTGGCGGTTACTGCCGCGAACTTCAGATCTCCAGGAGGAGTTCTTGATATTTCAGGAAAAAGATATCTTGTGAAAGTTACTGGAAGTTTTGATGATATTGAAAAGATGAAGCAGGTTCTTGTCAGAACTGGAACTAATGGACAGAAGCTTTACCTGAAAGATGTTGCGCAAGTCAGGAAGAAATTCAAGAGAGGAAGTATCCAGTCCTACCTTAACGGAAACAAGGCGGTTTCTCTCTATATTATGAGAAAATCTGAATCTAATATTGTTGGAATTAACAAAGAAGTTATGGAAGTCGTGGGGAAATTCATTAAGAATTATCCACAGATAGAAGTCAGTTATAAAAATGATCAGGGTGAAGCAATTGATGAAACGATCTCGGTTCTAAAAAACAATGCACTTCTTGGAATGGTGCTTGTTTCAATACTCCTTTTTCTTTTCATGGGCTGGAGAGCGAGTCTGCTGGCAGTAATAGGTATTCCTTTTTCATTTCTGGCAACGTTTTTTATGATGAAATTCTTTGGATATACAATAAATTCTCTGTCACTTTTTGCAATGATACTTGTCAGTGGAATGCTTGTTGATGATGCTATCATTGTCATTGAGAATGTCTATCGTTACCGCGAAGAAGGACTGGATCCCTACGATGCAGTAGTAAGGGGGACGAAGGAGATAATGTGGCCTGTAATTTCGGCTGTGATTACAACAGCTTGTGCTTTTCTGCCGTTACTTATGCTCAGTGGGATAATGGGTAAGTTTCTGGCTCAGCTTCCTGTTATTGTTGTTCTCACTCTTATTGCTTCCCTGCTTGAAGCACTGATTATTCTTCCGGTTCATCTTTATGAAATGAAGAATATTTATAAAAAGGAAAACAAGGAATCAAGACTCTGGTTTAAATCTTTGCAGAAAGGGTATCAGAACCTGCTTAGAAAACTTCTAAACCATAGATATATAACAATTTTTATTGTTCTGATCATTTTCATTTCATCGATTTTTATTGCGACGAAGCTGAGGATCATCCTGTTTGGAGACGACAACACCAAAACCGTTCTTGCAAAGCTGGAAATGTCTGACAATACACCGATAGAAAATACAAGAAAGGTTTCAAAGAAAATTGAAGAGTTTGTTATCAGTAATTTAATGCCTGATGATGTCAGTTCAGTAGTCACTATTGTCGGCAGGGTCATTGAAGAGCACCGATGGATAGAGAAGGAGGAAGTTGCCGAATTCCGGATAGACCTTCAGGAGTATGACAACGAAATGATGAATCGGGTTAAGTTGGCGCTGAGAGAGAAAGCTGCAACAATCCCCAGCATTGTAAACTTTGAGTTCATGAAAGCGGCGAACGGTCCTCCAACAGGTAGAGCTGTTGATGTTAGTATCGCCGGAAAAAACATGAAGCTTTTAGAAAAAGTCGGTGATAAAATTGTTGAATTTCTTGATAAAACTCCAGGAGTCGTTGATCTGAAGGGAACTGTTATTGATAAAGTTAACGAAATAGAGATAGTTCCTGACTTTAAAAGACTTGAACAGACGGGGATAAGCTTGTCTTCACTGGCTGATGTTGTTAGAAGTGCTACAAGTGGAAAGTATACAGGCAGGTATCTTAACGATGATGGAAAGGAACTCAGAATATGGATAAGGTTTGATCAGGAAGGTTCCTATACCTATGATGACCTGAGAGATCTTCCTATAAAAACTGCTACAGGTTTGATCCTGAGGGTTAGGGACGTTGCTCAAATAAAAGAAGTTCAGTCTCTTGCAAGAATTAGAAGACGGAACAGAATGAGGGAAGTTAAGGTTGGAGCTAATGTTGATTATTCGGTACTTACACCTGTGGAAATAAACACGAAGCTGCAGGAGAAATTCGGAGATATTCCCGAGAGATACCCTGGACTAAGTGTCGGATTCCACGGTGAATTTGAGGAACAGCAGAAGGCTAATACTGATGTTATGATCGCTTTTCTTATGGCCGTGGTGCTGATATACATTATTCTGGGCATACAGTTTAACTCGCCTTTTCAGCCTCTTATCGTTATGGTGACACTTCCGCTTGCTTTTATCGGGGTTTCCTACGGACTTTTTATTTCAGGAATGGATCTGTCTCTCCTTGCTCTTATTTCTCTGGTAGCTCTTGCGGGAATTGTGGTGAATGATTCAATAATCCTAGTGGATTTTATCAACAATGTTTCAGATAATAAGGATCGCAGAGAGTCACTTATTGAATCAGGTTCAAAAAGACTCAGACCAATTCTTCTGACTACGGTTACAACTGTCGGCGGCTTGATGCCGATGGCGATTTTTGCAACAGGCAGTAACAAGATGTGGCAGCCGATGGCGGTAACAATGATCTGGGGAATAATATTTGCGACAACTCTAACTCTTTTTGTAATTCCCGTTCTTTATGCCATTACTGATGATATCATAGGGTTTTTCTGTAGAAAAAAAGGTAAAACTTGCTGATTTTTTAGAGCACTTTTTTTGAGGTGATTTTTTTGAACGAGTGCAGGATCATTTTTGCAGTTTCAAATATTTTATTTATTTCAATCATTTTCTTTCTACTTTACAGAATGAGAAGAGCTTCGATCAGAGAGCAGAATTTCAAAGCTTTTTTCGGAGCGTTGCCTGACCTGATCTTTGTTTTTGACAGACAGTGCAGATATTCTATTTTCTGGGCAGGAGCAGAGGATAGGTTGTACCGACCTCCTCATGAACTTGCAGGGAAATCTGTTATTGAAGTGTTTGGACCTGTTCAGGGAAAATGGTTTTTAGACCAGATAATGATAGCATTCAATGAGAATAGGTTACATGTTTTTGAGTATGAAATGGAGGTTCCTGCCGGACAAAAGTGGTTTGAGGCAAGGGTTAGTCCTGTTGTTAAACCCGGAAATAGCAAGTCTGATAGAGTTATATATATTGCAAGAGATATCACAGAAAGAAAGATTGCTGAAAATGAACTTAAAAAACGTAGAGATCACCTTGATGATGTTGTAAGTAAAAGAACTTCGGAACTTAGAATGGCCACAGAAAAGGCTGAAGAAGCTAATCGGGCGAAAACGGAATTTCTTGCAAACATGAACCATGAGATCCGGACACCGTTAAATGTTATTACAGGGTTTTCAAGTGTGCTTCGGGAAAACTTGCGGGAAGATGAGAAATCTCTTGAAGCAATAGGCAATATAGATACAGCTTGCAGTAATTTAATTGAAATTGTTGGAGATATACTTGATATTTCAAAAATAGAAGCAGGAAAGATGCAGCTTGCCGCAGACTTTATTAATATTCACGAAATATTTGATGAAGTTCTTAATGCCTATGACCCGCAGGCGAAAAGGAAAGAACTGGATTTTACCATGAAAGTTTCAGAAAATGTTCCAAAAGTTCTTAAACTGGACGGAACAAGGTTAAGACAAATAATCTATAATCTTGTAGGAAACGCCTTTAAGTTTACTGAAACTGGAGAGATAAAAGTTTCTGTATTTTCTTCACTTTCGAGTGAAAAAGGCAAAGTTGACCTAACGATCTCAGTTAAAGATACGGGCATAGGAATTCCGAATGATCAGAAGGATAAGATGTTCGAACCATTTGTTCAAAAGGATGGGCAGAGTACAAGAAAGTACGGAGGAACCGGTTTGGGATTAGCCTTATGCAAGAAACTGACAGAGATGATGGGTGGAGCAATTTCTGTGGAAAGTGAATGTGGTAAAGGAGCGGTATTTTTTGTTTTTTTAAAAAACGTTGAGATATCGCCGGACGACATAGTTGAAGTTTATGAAGACGAAGATGTCCGGGATATTGTATTTCATGGTCAGAAAGTGCTTATGGCTGAAGACAACTTTCTTAACAGAGAGGTGATAAAAAAATTCCTTGAATCTTCCGATCTAAAGATTTACGAAGTCTCTAACGGAAGAGATGCAGTGAGTGTTGCAAAAAATATTCTGCCGGATATCATTCTGATGGACATTTTAATGCCTGAACTTGATGGGATAGCGGCATCGAAGATCATTAAAAAATGCAGTGGAATCTCTTCTATCCCGATAATTGCGGTTTCAGCCCTTGCAGACAAGACAGATGTTGAGAAGATACTAACCGTGTGTGATGCTATTGTTGAAAAACCTGTAAAAAAAGGTTTTCTGCTCAAAACAATACATAGATTGTTGCCAAAAGGTGATGAAGATGCTTAAAAATATTGTGGTTATTTTTATTTTTACAGCCTGTTTTTCAGGTTGCAGGAGTGAAGATAAAATAAATAAAATAACCTTTAACGGACTTGGAACAGTTTTGTCTGTTATATACGCCGGAGAAAGGGATATTAAGCTTGAAAGTTCGATAAGAAAAGACGCAGAAACAGTTGAAAAAGAACTGAGTTACTACAAGAAAGATAGCTTTGTTTCACTAATAAATACAACAGGATATGAAGCACCGGTTAAAGTTCCCCGCCATGTTTGTAAACTCATTGAGAAAAGTATTGAATTTTGCAAAAAAACAGAAGGTGTTTTTGATATTACTTATAAAAGTGAAGGTATACTCTGGAAAAATGATGCTAAAGAAGTTCCGACACAAGATCAGATCGCTGCAAAAAAGGATCTTGTAGGGGTAACCCGTGTCGAAGTTGATTGTATGAGCGGTATCGTAAAAACAGCAAGAAAAGGAGTTCTTATCGATCTTGGAGGGATAGCCAAAGGATATGCAATTGATAGAGCGGGTGATATTTTGAAGGCTCATGGGAAGAAGGATTTTATAATAAACTACGGCGGAGATATGCTTGTCTGCGGTAGCAAGGGAAAAAAGAAGTGGACTGTAGGAATAAAAAATCCTGAAAATAACGGCAGGCTTTTAAAGACGCTTAAGTTCGGTTCAAAAGATTGTCATGGTATAGCAACCAGTGGTGATTATGAAAGATTTATTGAGATAAATGGCCGGAAATACTCACATATTTTTGATCCAAGAAGCGGAAGGCCGGTAAAGGGATCGAGCTCGGTAACTGTGGTTGCTAAAGACTCTCTTACAGCTGATGTGATAGCAACTGCGGTATCAGTTGGTTACTGTGAAGATGATCTAATTAAAAAAATTATGGAAAAATTCTCTGTGAAAATATATACTCTTGATGAGAAAAATCCGGTGTTGAAGAAATGGGATTGAAAGGCGGTTGTTTATTAGAAAGCAAAAAGGATAATAATTTTTGGTAATGCTATGAAATGTTTCTACTGTTCAAATGAATCAGACCCAGATGTTCCCGGTAAGTGTTCCGGATGTGGCAGAGATTTGAAAAAATACTGTGAATCCTGTGAAATAAAGTTTGAAGAGGATGCCAATTTCTGTATGCAGTGTGGTTCAAAGCTCCTAGAACTTTCTGATACTGAGATAGAGATAGAAGAGGATGAAGAAGAGGTTTTTATCCTTGAAGAGATAAGCGAAGAAAAATCGTCTGAAGAAGCTGGAGAAGTACTTGTTGAGCTGGATTTTGGAATTGAAGTTTCTGAAGAAAATGTAGGAAAGGAAGAACATTTTCAGACAGAAAAAATAGAGCTTGATGGAAGCGTTCCGCCACCTAGTATGGGATCAGATCAGGACATGGGTCTTGATCTTGAAAAGAGGGCAACAGGCAAGATCGATGAAGCTCTTTTAAAGGAGCCTGAGAGTAATCCTGAGGATTCCCAAGGCTTTGTTTCGCCTAACGCTCCCAAAAAACCGGAGCAGAAAAAGAAACCCCCGGTGAAGGATATCAAGGAAAAGTACAAAGGTGAACCACTAGACAAAGAGAAAAAAGAAGAGAACGAAGAGGATGTGGATTTTGACAGCCTTTTTAATGAACTAAGCACAGTAGAAAAAATAAATCTGGAAGATGAAGATCAATTTGGAATTGAACCTGAGAGCCAGGATGGGCAAAAGCTTTCAGAGATCATAGAAGAAAGTTCGGACAGTGATAAAGACGAGGCTAAGATTCCGCTGAAAAGTGAGAATATCCTAGTAAAAAAAGCATCTGATTATGAGTTAAAGCCTTTTGAAGTTAATGAGACCTACGATGTTTCTGTTGACAGTCTGATAGAGGCGGTGGTCACAGAGGAGTTCGAGGATAGTTTTAAACCGTTGATGAAAGAAGCTGAAAAAGGTTTAAGAGAATGCCGAGGCGGCATGTATTTTCTCAAAGGAGATGCGGGAAGTGGCAAAAGTTCTTTAGTACACAGGCTTAAAAACGTATCACTTAAGAAAGATGTAGGTAGGTCCTACAATCTTGTAGTTACTGATGCAAATATCTTTGATTTTGATTTTATGATCTTTATCAGTCTTATCAGGCAGCTAATGAAAATCAAGAGCAACGATGTAAACACGGTAAGGAAAAAATTTAATAAACTGTTTGGTGATACTCTTCCTGACTCCAAAAAAGACTGTATCAGTGCACTAATCTGCCTGAACTTTGCACCGGTCAAGACAAAGCTTCCTAAGCACGATATTGAATATCTGCTTTCTTATGTTCTCCACGGTTTAAGTCGCAGTATGCCTGTCATTTGGATAATAAATAATGCTAATGCCCTGAATGTTAGATCAATAAGATTCTTCAAAAGTATTAAAAGAGTTATGAGAACCACACCTTTTGGAGTTGTTTTTATTGTGGACAATGAAGCTGCAGTAACAAGCATTGCAGAAGAAGGTGAAATCTTTGTTTTTAATGGCTTTCCAGAGAAGAGACTTCAGGAAGAGATCGCAAAGACCCTTAATACGAAAAGGATTCCCGCAGAACTTGAGAAATTGCTCAAGGATAAGGCAAAGGGTAACATGCTGTTTACACTCCAGTTAACAGAGTATCTCAAGGATAAAGGCTTTATTTTTGAAATGAAGGGTAGCTGGCGTTTTTCAAAACTTCCTGAAGAGTTTGTTCCACCGGAAAACCTTGATGATCTAATTGCCAGTAGAGTCGAGATGCTTTCACAAGAAGTCCAGACAACCCTCAGGGAGTTAACGCTTTTAAATCTTTATGATATTCCGAAGTCACTTTATGAAGTTGTTTCTTCCACATCTCCAGAATGTATTAAAGAGCTTGTGAAAAAAAGGTTTATTATTGAGACTGAAATGCACTACCGGTTCATTTCAAGAACAATGCTTACGGCTTTGAAAAAACACATAAAGATCGGTAAAAAGGAAAGAGAATTCTACAGACAGGTGGTTACAAAACTTTCATCGACCAAAGCTGAAATATATCAATTGAATAAACACTGGCTGCTTCTGAGCTATATAAATCTCGGGCAGATAATTGACAGAAGGCTGAATTCTTTTCTTTTTTCTTCGGCTGTCTATATGGAAAAACTGGGATTCTTTGAAATATCCCAGAGAAGTTACCAGACAATAGTTTCTTCCTTTGATGATGATGACTGTCTAGATGATTTCAGGTTGCTTCCGGAGATCAAGAATGCACGTCTCTGGCGTATCGTGGAGCCTCAATGGGCAAAGATATTCTGGGAGAAACTTCATAAGTATGCGAAAAACAGGTCACATTATCATCTTGAGCTTCTTGCTCAGGGCGAAATACTTCTGCTTTCAGAAGAAAATATTGATCTGGCGGCTATTGCAGAACAGGTTAAAATGATGCATATGGCCGGCTGCTATGAAGAGGAAATAAGTATGATTGACAGAACCACAGAACTTCTCATTAATTCAGAGAATTTTCTCGATGCCAATACGTTTGCAGTTAGAGGTTACAAAATACTCAGAGATACCATTGTAAAGTACGACGGAAAGGGAGTTTCACCTGCTGAATTCATCTATTCTCTTTTTGTGCGTTGTTCGTGTAAGCTTGCTGAAGTATGTATTATGCTTGAAGACCACGACAAAGCTACAGCTGTTCTTGAAGAAGCGCTGGAATATGCCGATAAATATTCGATAAGTTATTTTAAGTCCAAAATACAGCTTCTTCTGGGGAAGATACGTTTTGCACAGAAAGCAGATTGGGAAGAAATAATGAAAGAGGGTTTTTATAACTCTCTTATCGGAATGGATTTTGCCATTGTTAAGGCTTTCCTTTATTTCTTTGAAGAAAATGATCTTGAAGAAAAAGAATGGGTCCAACCTTTTCTGGAATATAAGAACTGGATAAATTTTTAATTACTCTGCTCATCATCTCTAAACTTGACTGATAATATTATTTCTGATAAATTTTCTAACTAAATTTATTTAGCAGAGGTCGATATGAGATCAGGTTTTGTTTTTTTGCTAGTTACAATATCGTTGATGCTGACTTCGTGCGGTATTGCAAGATCAACATCGTCTATTTGGAAAGCTGAGGATCAGAGGAAGAGTTCTCTGGATAGAATCATCAGTGAATACGGAAAGAAAGATATCGTTGATATTGATGATTATGGCTATAGAACTTTGAAAAAAAATGCTGCGAAGGGGGTGAAGCCTCTGGAGAAGAGACGTGCAGTGTACTACTTTTTCAAAGCTGATTCATACTTGACAAAAGCTTATGATTTCAGAGTAAGAAGTATGTATGAAGCTGCCGAGTATCTTGCGAAGAAATCTTTGGAATACATGGTTTTATCCCAGACAGTTTTTGACGGTAAAGATCCGAACGCTGTTTCAACAGCAAAACCTGTGGTTAAACCTGCAGCAAAACCTGTGGCAAAACCTGCAGCAAAACCTGTGGCTAAACCTGTAGCAAAACCTGTGGCTAAACCTGTAGCTAAACCTGTAGCAAAACCTGTGGCTAAACCTGTGGCTAAACCTGCAGCAAAACCTGCAGCAAAACCTGTGGCAAAACCTGTGGCAAAACCTGTGGCTAAACCTGCAGCAAAACCTGTGGCTAAACCTGCAGCAAAACCTGTGGCAAAACCTGTGGTAAAACCTGCAGCAAAACCTGTGGTAAAACCTGCAGCAAAACCTGCAGCAAAACCTGCAGCTAAACCTACAGCAAAACCTGCAGCTAAACCTACAGCAAAACCTGCGGTTACTGCAACAAAGGAAGATAAGAAAAAAGAAGAAAAACCTTCTCTTAACGGTGATCCTTTTGCAAAGAAGAAGGAAGAGAAAAAAGTTGAGAAGAAAAAGAAAGCTTCCTACTACGATGTTTATGAGGAAATGAGAAAGAAGTATATGAAAAAGCAGAAAAAGGAAGATAAGAAAAAAGAAGAAGATAAGAAAAAAGATAAAAAAGCACCTGCAGGAGGTGCAAAATGAAAAAATTACTGCTTTTTACTTTTATTTTAGCTTTTTTTGCAGGTTGTACGACTGGAACAAAAATATATAAGAGCACTTTGCTTGAAGGAAAGAGACTCAAGGTCGATAAATCAAGAGGAGCTGATATTTGTGCTCCTTATGATCTTGCAATGGCTGAGAGCTTAATAGAAATAGCAAAACTTGAGTTGGAATATGGAAACTATATCCAGGCAGAAGAGATGATGTCGAGAATGGATCTTTATGCTGCCAAGGCTGCTACACACGCAGACCGGTGTTTCCCCAAGGATAGAGACAAGGATGGAATTCTTGATGTAAATGACCGTTGCCCGAATGAGGTTGGTTCTGAAAAATTTAAAGGATGTCCTGACATGGACGGTGATGGAATTCCAAATATTGATGACAAGTGTATTGATGTTAAGGGACCAGTTGAATTCAAAGGTTGTCCTCCTGCTGCAGATAGAGATAAGGATGGAGTCCCTGATGCAACTGATCGTTGTCCTGATGATAAGGGTCTTCTGGGTTTTAAAGGATGTCCGGATAGAGACAACGATACTTTAGCTGATCCTGACGATCGTTGTCCTGGAGATAAAGGACCGGTTGAACTTAAGGGTTGTCCGGATAGAGATGGTGATACAATTGCCGATGTTGATGACCGTTGTCCGGATGTGAAAGGAAAGGTTGAACTTAAAGGTTGTCTCCCGGCAGCTGACAGAGATAAAGATGGCGTTTCGGATGCAACTGATCGCTGTCCTGACGATAAAGGACCCGTAGAGTATAAAGGATGTCCTGATAAAGATGGTGATACAATTCCAGACATTGAGGATAAGTGTCCGGATGTGAAAGGAAAAGTTGAGCTTCGAGGTTGTTTACCTGAGGCCGATAGAGATAAAGATGGTGTTTGGGATTCGGAGGATCGCTGTCCTGATGATAAGGGAATTGCTGAATTGAAGGGTTGTCCTGATGGTGATGGTGATAAGGTTCCTGATATAGATGATATGTGTCCGAAGAAACCAGGTGTGCTGGAATTGAAGGGTTGTCCGAAAGTTGTCGATAAGGATGGTGACGGAATACTTGATAAGGATGATAAATGTCCTGATGTTCCTGGTGTTAAGGAAGAAAAGGGTTGTCCTAAGAAGTATAAGCTGATCGTTGTCACGAGCAAGAAGATAGAGCTTAAGCAGATGGTGTTTTTTGGTACAGGAAAGGCCGTTATCAAAAGAAAATCATACAAGCTCCTTAAGGAAGTCGCCGATGCTGTAAAGAATGCGACATCAATTAAAAAGGTTATTATTGAAGGTCACACAGATAGTTCTGGAAGCAGAAAACTTAATTTGAGACTTTCTCAGAAAAGGGCAAATGCAGTTAGAGAGTTTCTTATAGATGAGGGTGTTAAAGGATCTAAACTTGAAGCTATCGGATACGGACCCAAAAAACCAATATCATCAAACAGAACCAAAGCTGGAAGAGCCAAGAACAGAAGAGTGGAATTCATACTGAAACAGTAGCTTGCGCCTGGAGGAGATTAATGGGAAACGGTGATAAAAAGAATAAGGATAAAGCGAATAAAGTACAGTACTATAACGAAGACGGTCGCGGGAAAGACGATGTCGTTTTTTCAAATAGCAATAAGCGTATAGAAGAAAGAATGCATGTGGAGCTAGAGGTTTCTCTAACAGGTCCGCATACCTTTTTTAGTGGTTTTGCAATGGATATGAGTAAAGGCGGTATTTTTATTGCCACTCATAAAATATTTCCTATAGGCACAGAATTTACTGTAAGTCTGAAACTTGGGAACGCCATTCTTGAGATCATTTCCGAAGTTGTATGGATAAGAGCTATTGACAATGCCTTAATTAGTGGTGAAGAGCCTGGCATGGGGCTGAAATTTAAAGATCTTGATAATAAATATCTTGCATTTATTGCAGCATTTTTAAGAAGGAGAGAGCCCTTACTTTATGACACGGATATATGAAACATTTTAATGATTTTTCTGAAAATGATCTAATATCATATATAAAAACACGTAATTTGGGATCTGTTGCTGTTTTTATGCTGGATATCCTTAATCCCTTCAGAAGAATTCTGAGTTCAATTATGACAGTCTCTAGTCCACTGCTGAGTATTTTTGTTAAACCTGAGAGGGTTGAAGCCGGAATATCACTCTTTGAAAATAGATCTATAGAACATCTGAAAAAGAAACTTCTGGAAGAAAACTGATATGTCAAATGTGTCTTTTGGGATGCTCTTTACTTCCGGAAGACTGGAAGTTTGGAAAATTGATAAAGATAAGGTAAGTAGCAATTACTCTAAAGAAAAGATTGCTCTAAATGATGTGAATACTTTTTCCAGACAATTTCATAAGGCAGCTGTGGAGCTTGGCTCTTCAAAGGAAATGATTCCAAAGATCGAAACTTTTGGAGTACACGTTCCTGATAATCTTAAAAAGGCAGTTGTCTGTGGAATAACACGTGATGGCTCCTTAAAGGCAGGAGAAAAACTTTCAAGGTTTCTGCTTCTTTCTCCAGAAGTTTTTTATACGGGTGGTGATTTTGATAATACGGTAAAAGATCTTGTCTGTGATGTAGTTGTGATCAGTGGAGGTTTTGACGATTCCGATGATTTAAAGATCCGGAAGCTGATATCTGATATCGCAGAATCTGAATGGTTTAAAAAAATAAAACCAAAGGTAATCTATGCCGGTAACAGAAAAAGTGTTTCAGCTGCACAGCTTAGGTTTTCTCCTTTAACTGATTTTTATGAGATAGAGAACATTCTTGAAGAGCGTCTTTTAAAAAATGACAGAAGTTCTCTTGGTAAGCTGGACTTATGTGAAAGCGTTCCTTTTAATGTTGAAGGCAGTCCTCTGGGAAAGGTGATGTTTAGTTCTTGTCAGAGCAGTCTTTATAGTTTTTCTAAATACTTGTGTGGTGCAAGTTCCGGCCGGGTAGTCACAACTTTGATCAATGATAACTACTCTATATTGAATCAGTGCCGACTTCAAGCCGGTAAACCTGTGAGTGAAAATATTGCTGTTTCTAAAAATCTAGACGATGTTTGTTCGGATGATTTCTCAAATTCCTACACTGAGTTTTCATTGCAAAATGATACAGTGATAGGTGATATATTTTTAGCAGATGATATTCTTACGATCGGAAAAAAGAAAAGTGAGAATTTTTTTCGCCCGGACAGGATCATTGGGATATCTCTATCAGAAAAGGTCGACATAATAAGATTTCTAGATCTTATAAGTGATCCTGACATTGTAAGAGGAATTGTCGAATATTATTTTGATAGCACTGGATTTTTTCTTATGTGCGGGGCAATTCTTAATAGTGATTTTTCCACAAACAAGGAGAGAATAGATAAAATAATAGAAGAACACGATGTAAGTTCAGGCTGGCTTATCATTCCTGATGGTAATTTTAAAAAGGATGCTATAGCGTTGGAAGTTTACATCGGTGGCGATGAAAATGATAAAACATCAAAGCTTTTCTGGGGTAAAAGATACACTATTCCTATAAAAGAGAATTCAGTTGTTGAACTACGTTTCAAAGGTTCCGCCTTTCTTCTTGGTAAAGGCCCGGTAGTTGTTCTTAGAACTGAAGAAAGACAAAAAAGTCTTGTTGTTGATATCAGAAAGGAGAAGAGCTGATGATGAAACAGTTTTTTTTTCTTTTCATCGTTTTTATTTCCTTCACAGTTTCAGCAGACAGTGATGAATTTTTTCTTAAAACAGATGAGGATACAGTTACAATAAGGCTTAAAGAAAGTGTTAAGGATTTTCAGACAGTTCAGCTGTTTAGAAAGAGATCCGGTCAGAATCAGGTTAACATTTTTGAATTTCCTGAACCGGAAAGTTCTTTTTCAGAGCCGGCAGAATCAGGAACCTGCTATTTTATTAAGGTCTACAGAGATTCTGATAAGCCGTTTGTTTCAGGCAGTAAATGTGTTTCAGAGATTTTTTTTATTGGAAGAATAGAAACGGCGCTTGTTCTTTTTCTTCTGCTTCTGGTATTTTCATTTTTTGTTCCTGGATTTGTTGCTTTCAGATTTCTGTTGTCAGGTACCGATAATGCAGGAGAAATTGCCAGATCCATAAAGATTCTTGCAGGAGAGGATAGCAAAAATGTTCTTTTACACAGTTCTTCAGACTGGATTGGTGACCCTGTAAACATTGCAGTGAACTCATTTTTTAAAAGATTGTTGAGTGAAGAACATGAAAGTGTTGCGACAACAACTCCTGACGATCTTACATTTATTGGATCCAGGAATGTAGGGATGTTAAAAAAGGTGCCGGTAATTTATGGACAGAGACCGTTTCTTACTAATGTTTTAAGGGATTCCGCTCCACGTTCAGCTGTTTTTCATATTGCAGAAAATAATCCGGAATCAGATCTGGATTCCTTTAAAGATGTAAAAGAAAAGAGGAAAATGGTCTTTTCAGCTTCTCTTTCCGGAGCGGTTACAGATCTTTTATTAAAAAGAAAAGCATCGGTTTCAATTGAGCCGCTTATCTTTGATTCTCAGTTGAGTGAAATGAAAACGCCAAACAATTCGGGGGCATACCTTTTTCTAATTGTTATAGCCAGTGCTGTTTTATTTGGCTCGGTTCTTAAAACTCTGGGAATAGAACATATTGTAAGTAGTTTTATCTTATTTTTTACAGGTGGATAATGATAGAAAGAATGATTAAAATAGCTATGCCCTTAGCAATCATTTTTATTATTTTTTTAATCTATTCATCCTGTTGCGAAAACTTTTCCTCAAACTTTTTCAGATGGGGAGAGATCGTTGTTATTATTTCTCTGTTTGCAGGTGTTTTTCAGCTAATTCTGAGAGAATCTATAAAGATAAAGAAATTGAATTCCAGTTCATTTTATTCAGCAGTTACAGTCTTTGCTTTTGTCTGTACTTTTCTGGCTGGAGTAATAAATTACAGAAGTGATAAATTTGCATTTAGCAATATTGTCAGAGAACAGCCTCAGTATCTAGTTGAAGCAGCTCATATTGTTATTGAAGATGATGAATACTTGAGAAAATTTCCGGCAAAAAAAAAGTTGTCTCTGCTTATGGCTTCAAGGATAAGCAGTTATTTTGTTCCAACCGATGATATGCTGAAAAGTTCAGGCATGAGTCCGGATGATTACCGGAGTCTTATAAATCCGGGATCTTTAAAAGGAACTGAAAATACAATTATGGAAGCAGACAGAGTCTATGCGCAGATAGCCCAGAAAAAAGTAAAAAGAACGAGTCAGGGTACCGTAAAACTTATGCTTCCTGTTGTAAAGTTGATAAGAGAATGGGCCTACGTAAGTGCTGCTTCCGGTCAGACTCGGGATCTTAACGTAAATGGAAAGACATTCAAGGGAAGCGGTGCACTGCTTAAAGAAGAAATCGAGAAAGTTCAGCCTATAGGTAACAGTGAAGAGGCCGCAGGCATGATTGATGTTTACAGTATAATCTGTAAGAACAGAAAATTTCTGGATATGATCTCTGACAACTATGCTCAAAAGATAGGAAGTGGCATTTCTGAAAATGCCGCGAAAATGATAATCGCCTCCTTTGTAAAGACGGGTGTAACATTCAGCCCGAGAATGAAGGGAGTCGTCCGTTGGATATATAGATATATCTATGACCCTCTGTTCTCAACATTTATGGCGATTCTTGCCTTTTTTATGATTATTGCGGCCTACAGGCATTTTGATCTAAGGAAATATTCGACATCTGTAATTACTATTTCATCAGTTTTAGTTATGTTCGGATTTCTGCCTCAGGTACAGATGTTTTTTATCAATTACCTGCCGGTACAATGGCAGGGTCCGATCTCAACGGGTTGGATAATGAATTATTTTGCAATGCCGGTATTTAAGGCTTTTGCTATAGGTACTGGTACCGGAGTCATTTTTATGTATGTCAGCAGATACTGGAGATCTTTTCCGCGAGGTGACAGCAATGATCGTTAGCGGCAGGATCTTTAATGAAATTCCCACAGCATATATTGTTACATCGATCTTAATGCTTGTTCTATTCTTAGGATTTGTTGAACAGAGTTATGATCTTCCTCCAGAGCCTGGTTCTGCAAAGGCTGCGGAAGATATCCGCAATATCCCTGATGGTTCAAAGGTGCTTATCCTTGTGAATTACGGACCGGAAGGAAGATACGAACTTGAGACGGGTCTAGCTTCGCTCCTGACAATTCTTGCGAAAAAAGAAGTCGGAATCGTTTTTGCCTCTCTTATTCCTCAGGGGATAGAATCAACTTCATTGGCGGTTGAAAAAAGTATTTCGAAGATCAACTTCAGAAAGCAGGGATATTTTTACGGAAAGGATTATGTTCAGCTTGGCTATCTTGCAGGAGGCTCTATCTCTGCGGCAATGATGACTGGTGATATTGAGAACTACAGAAGAGAAGATATTTTCGGGAATAAAGTAAGAGACCTTCCAGTGATGAATGGAGTTTTCAGTTTAAAAGACCTTTCTGCAGTAATTGAGTTTTCTTCAGTAAAAATAGAGGGTGTTCCCGGAATAGTTTTTTTCACAGTTTTTAACAGAAAAAGCGAAACTCCATCAATTGCAGTATGCACATCAGACATGGTTTCTGATTATGTGGCTTTTGCTGACTCCGGATCGATCACAGCCCTTGTTCAGGGAATGAAAGGAATAGTTTCATTTGAAAAAATTCTATCAGGAAATTCCGAGTCCGGACCCAGCTTCTTTTCATCTGTTGGAGTTCTCTGGCTAGTCTTTCTTCTTATCCTAGCAGGTAATATTGGTAAATTGCTGAGGAAAAAGAAATGAATATAAGTACTGACCTTAGCATATGGATCGCAGCTTTTCTTACTGTGTCAGTTCTTTCCGGAGTTTATAAGGAAAATCCTGTCTATAAATTTGCCGAAGCACTTTTTATTGGTGTGTCGGCAGGATACTTTGCCTGTCTATGGCTTATCGCTGTTCTAATGCCTGCCTTTAGTGATATTGCGGACGGAAGACACCTCCTGATCATTCCAGTATTGACAGGACTTCTTGTTTTTTTCCCTGCTCGGAAAGGAAAGTTCGGATACCACCTTATTCCTGCAGGGTTTCTTATTCTGACCTATGCTGCTTTGAATATGACAGTTTATTTTGAAGGTTTTATCTATAGAATGGTCTTTTCTTCAGTAGATCCACTCATTATTTTTAATACTGACGGCTCAATTATGTGGGATATGACAGTTAATTCTCTGCTTTCAGTCGCAGGAGTTACTTCAACGCTCATTTTTCTATTTAGCAGGAAGTACAGTAATTCAGATTCTATCAGGTCGGTAGGCTCAGTCGGTAGGTTTTATGTGCTTGTTGCAATAGGCGCATGTTTTGGATATACTCTCGTTTCAAGAATTATTCTTCTTTCGGGAAGGATAGATTTTATTGTAAGAGAATTTTTAGGGATTACATTTTGAAGACAGGGGTCAGTAATATGAAAAGGAAGGCTGTTGTTGCTGTTATTGTTCTATTTATGCTGGTTTTAAACGCCAGTTTGTTCTCGAGGCTCTTTTCAACATCCAGTGACTATTCAATTTCACAGGGAGAAGTTACCATCTATGCCTTGAGAGCTGTCAAGAATAGATATCTCAATAAATCCAAGATCAAAGCTTCGGAACTTCTTGTTGAAGGTCTTGAAGCAATTAATGATCAGTTGAATGAAATCCTTATAAAATATGAGCCAAATGGAAAAGTGGTAAAGATCCAGATATACAACAAGAAATTCAAGACGGATGTTCTTAGGATGAGGGATATCTACGATGTGACCACTGTGCTAAAGCAAGTCTATGGATATATTGAGAAAAACTATAAACCTGTCTATCCTATGGAGATGTCTGAAGTTGAGTATATTGCGGTAAATGGAATTCTTAGAAAACTTGATCCCCACTCATATATATTTACCCCTAAGGATTTTAAGGAGTTTACAAATACAACTGAAGGCAACTTCGGGGGCTTGGGTATTGTTATAAGTACAAACGATAAGGGCGAGATAGTTGTTATTTCACCTATCAGCGGTACACCTGCTATGAAAGCAGGGATAGAATCAAACGATGTTATCGTACAGATAAACGATGAGTCTGCTATAAACATGACCCTTAATCAGGCTGTTGATAGAATGCGTGGCGAACCTGATACAGATGTTACAATAATGGTCAAAAGAGAGGGGCAGCCCGATCTTTTAAAATTCACTATAACTAGAGCAATAATTAAAATTGAATCTGTTATTCCGTCTATGCCTCAGCCGGGAATCGGGTATATTAAACTTACAGGTTTTATGGAGAACACCTATCCGGCTATGCTCAAGGCTCTGAAAGATCTCAAAAAGGATGGTATGAAAGCCCTTATCCTGGATATGAGAAACAACTCCGGAGGATTGCTTTCACAAGCTATAAAGATAAGCGATCTTTTTCTCCAGAGAGGGGTTATTGTATCAACGGTTGGTGAAGAAGAACGTGAAATTAATGAAGCTAAGAGGCAGGATACCGACATCCTTGATATTCCGATCGTTGTTATGATCAACGCGGGAACAGCATCTGCCGCTGAGATTGTGACTGCAGCACTGAAAAAGAATGGACGAGCAACAGTTTTCGGCAGAAAAAGCTTTGGTAAGGGAAGTGTCCAGAATCTTTTCAGGATTCCAAGTGGTGGCGGAATTAAACTTACGATCGCACAGTATCTCACACCGGGAAATATCAGCATCCAGTCAGTCGGAATTACACCGGATGTAGAGCTTCAGCCGGCTTTTGTTAATGAGAAGAAAATAAGTATTTTCGATACCGATGATAATATTTTAAAAGAAGTTGATCTAAAAGAACATATTGTCAGTGAATACATTCCCAAAAAGAAAGAAAAACCCGCTTTGACGATCAGATATTTTAAACCGTTCAAGGAAATTGAACAGATCATTAAGGAAAGAAAGAAAGAAAAAGTAGGCGTATATAAGAGTGATGAAGAGATCGAGATCGTAATTAATGTGCTCAAACAGACAATTTCCAACGACAAGAATGCTATTTCTGCTGCACAGGTAATAAAGACCAGAGAGTGGGATATAATAGTTGCCAAGCTTCAGGAAACGAAAATTCCGTGGAAAAAACTTATGAAACTTGGTGAAGTTGATAAGAAAGCTTTGAAAGCAGAGCTTTTAAGCAGTAATATACTTGAAGGCGGCAAAACCCATAAATTAAAATTTCAGGCAACTTATCCAGAGACGATCGAGAACCTTATCGGTATTCTTGAAACTGATATCCCCTACATGAAAAGAATCGAAATTCCTTTTGGAACTTTCTCAGGCAAGGTCGAAAGAACGGTTGATGTCAAGCTGCCGGAATCTATTCCATGGATGAAAAGTGCCGGAAAACTGAAACTTTATGTCGGAAGTCCAGAGAAGGTGCTAAAGACAGAAAATGTGTCTTTTGAGACAATTCCTGTTAAAAAACCTGAACTTATCTTTTCGATGTTTGCTGTTGAGGAAAAGGGCAATATAAATGGTATAATTGAGCCGCAAGAGGAAGTTACCCTTCATATATCTATAAAAAATATTGGAAAAGGCACTCTCCTTGAAGGACGGGCTATGATCATAAACAACAACAACTCGAAAGAACTTTTTATCAGCAATGGAACCTTGTCACTTGAGTTGAAGCCGGGAGAAGAAAAAGAAGCAGCGTTTACTTTTAAAACAAACAGCATCTCTCATAAGCAGCTCAATGAGGTCAATATGACTTTTACGGTCTATGATTACAAGACAAAATATTCTGCAGGTTTTTCAGTGCCGATTAAGAAAGGTGAATTGATCTGCAAATATCACGGTGATAAAAAGACGTATGTTGTTGAAAAAGGCCAGATCCTTTATTCATCAGTTGAAGGAAAGACTGGAGTCGCTTCAGCAGCTCAAAAATCAGTTTTCAGCTCAAAGGGTGTTTGCGGAGAAATGGTGCTTTTGAAAAATGGACTGTGGGCGAAAAACCTGAAACAGTCTGAAAAAAGAAAAGCAAATAAAAAAAACAAGATTAAAAAGCTTTACACAATTAAAATGCCGTCGGTAAAATTTGATACTTCTCCTGTGATAGATGAGGATGGAAAATTTAAGGTTGGATTTGAAACTATTTCACAAAATATCAGGGATGTTTTTATCTATGTGAATAATAAAAAAAGATACTATAAGCGACTTGACGGGAAGCAAGGTGTCTTTAAAGATACCCTTGAGATAGTTCTTGAGGATAAGATCAACGATATTTCATTAGTAGCAAAAGGATTTGACAGAGAAAAAAGCGTTTTTCTAAAAAAAGTCGCAATATTTCCCAAAGGAAAAGATCAAAAATAAACATCGGTCGTAAAGCCTGTAAATCAAACATTTTCTTGATTTTAAATTATCTATGAGACATATTTCCGAAGGTTTGGATGTTTTTTATTAGATTATGGAGATAAGATATGAGAAAAATTTCAAAAAGAGGCGTGAGTTTGCCACCTTCACCGATAAGAAAATTGAAACCTTATGACGATCAGGCGTGTGCCCTTGGTAAGACAGTACATCATCTGAACATTGGTCAGCCCGACATTGAAACGCCTCCGGAAATGTTGAAAGTTCTCGAGAATATCGGCACAAAAATTATCGGTTATGGCCCAAGCCAGGGAATTCCGCAGTATCAGGATGCTCTGATCAGATATTACGCAAGGTATAACATCAATATCGAAAGAGAAAATGTTATCGTTACAACCGGTGGTAGCGAAGCGATCACAATGGCGCTCATCGTCTGTCTTGATCCTGGTGACGAAGTGATAATTCCTGAACCTTTCTATACCAACTACAACGGTTTTGCGATCGCAGCTGGCGTTAAGATCGTTCCACTCACGACAACTCTTGATAACAACTGGGAGATTCCTCCTGTAGAAGATATGAGAAAGCTCGTTTCACCCAGAACAAGGGCGATAATGATCTGTAATCCCAACAATCCCACAGGTAAAGTTTACTCAAAGGAAGAGCTGAAAAAGATCGTTGATCTTGCCATAGAAAAAGATCTTTTTATTTTTGCTGATGAAGTTTACAGAGAGTTTATTTTCAGTGGAGAGAAACACGTAAGTCTGTTTGATTTTGACGAAGCAAGAGACCGTGTTGTCGTTATGGACAGTATTTCAAAAAGATTTTCTTCCTGTGGTGCCAGAATAGGTGCATTTCTAAGCTTTAATCTGGAGATAATGAAAGCGACTCTTGCCTATGGTCAGGCTAGACTCTGTCCTCCGACGATCGATCAGCTTATGGCAGTGAAAACGGCGGATCTTACCGATGAATATTATGCGAAGATCCTTAATGAATACAGAGAAAGAAGAGATATCGTCGTTTCCGCACTGGAAGAAATGGACGGTGTCCAGTACAGAATTCCTGAAGGAGCTTTCTATGTTGTAATAAAACTTCCTGTTGATGATGCTGAAGATTTTGTTATCTGGCTTCTTACGGATTTTGATGTTGACAATGAAACAGTAATGCTTGCTCCGGCAGAAGGATTTTATTCGACACCCGGTCTTGGAAAGAATGAAGCAAGAATAGCTTTTGTTCTTAACCGTGAGAAAACTTTGAAGGCGATGAATATTCTCAAGAAAGGTCTGGAAGTTTATACCTCTCGTTGATTTTCACTTGCTTTTTTCATCAACAACTATTAAAATTCACTAATTTGAGGTTAATGTGTCGGATTTTAAGTGTTGTGAAAACTAAGTATAGAAATCTTTTAGAAGGAGGATTTATGTTCAGGTTAAAATTATTTGCAGTGGTTCTCTGTATTTTGTCATTTTCAGGAATCAGTGCGGAGATATACGGAAACATGATTGGCGGAGAACCGTCTGAAAGTTGGGAAGATGGTGGGCAGGACTTTTTTGTTATGTTCAACTCAAATATTGATAATAGTGTGACACTTTTCGGTGAAGATGCCGATAATCCACAGGGTGATACGTGTGTTGATTCGAGTGTTTTCACACTCACCGATTTTCATATTCCCAATGATGCGATCATCGAAAAAGCCTATATTGTCTGGATGGGAGCAGTTGACCCTTCAAAAATAGGTAGTCCCACCGACAACACTGTTACGTTTAAGTTTCAGCAGGCTGGAGATGATCCAATAACAAATGAGCAGGAAATTACTGGTGCTGATGACGGTGCAGGTAATGGAAAACTTCTGACTGACGCAGTTTCTTTTGAGTATGAAGGAATGAAGTTTACAGATGATGTAGAGGTCGGATGTACTGAAACAGCATCAGGTTCAATTGAGAATGATCAGGATCTTGGATACTTCACATACAGAGTTGATATTACTGATTTCTTTAAGAAAATAGAAGAAGATAACGCTACGGCTGAGAAAGTTGAAGAGGGAATGTTCTACGGTGATTATACTTTTAGTGGTCTTGACTGCACAGAACATGATAACTACAGATGTAAAACAACGATGGTAAGTGCGTGGTCAGTCTTTTTTGTTTACAAATCAAAGAATATCAGAGCTAAAAAGATTTATCTCTACAACGGGCTTGCTTTTGTACAGGGTGACAAATCAGTTGCAGAAGTTAGTGGTTTTGAGCTTCCTAAATATCCGGTTGTGAGACTTACAACAATGATCGCAGAAGGTGATCCCAAACTTGTTGAGGCATTTCTTCCTCCCGAAGGTATTTTCCTTCAGGGTGAAGGTGCTACAAGTCTTTTTAAACTTTACAACGATTGTAATCCGATGCAGGGGACCTATGTAGAGGTTTTTAACTCAGTTTCTTCTGTTGTTAACTGGGATCCGGAAGCGGAGGAGACAAATCAGATACAGTGCGTTTCAGGTCCGGAAGATGCTACTGTGAACTTTGGTATTGATGTAGATACTTTTCTTTTAAACAGTGAAGAGAACATCAATCTTCAGGAACATCTGAAGAAAGGTAACACTTCAATGGAAATCACACTTTCTGTTAATCAGGATGCTATTTTTACAAATTTCATGGTTATTTCAGTTGATAATAAAGGTTCTAACTTTGATATTCCGATTGAAGCAAGTGACACTTCCAAATCCAAATGGAACTTTCCGCTGGATAGGGAAAAACATTTTTGCGCATGTCCTTCAAACGATGAAGGAAAGATTTCGGATTATTACTGTGAGAAACAAACAGGTTTCAGAGAATTTTACTATATGGTAAAAATTCAGAACTGGGGCGATGAGGATGCTGATAATGTAGTTGTTTCAGATAATCTGGATGAGCTTCTTGATTACGTTCCGGGAACAACTGAATTTGCCACGCATCTTGTTCCGGGGAGCAAACCTGAAGATGATAAATATGATGACTGGGAAGAAATTACAGATAAGGATGGAGGCGTTTTTCCACTTTCGGGAGATGGATATAAGATCAGTAGCAAGATGAGAAACTGTGATCAGGATAACTGGACTTGTGCAGATACAATAATGGTCAGATATAAGGTTAAACCAAAATCCGGCACTTCAAAGAACTATGTGTTTCAGAATATTGCCTATATTCAGGATAAAATAAGTGACGAGCCTTATAAGAGTAACAGATCATATCCATTGAAACTTTCGCCTACGACATGTATCGTTGATACCCAGTGTTCTACACCGACTCAGTTAATGTGCGGAGGAGAGAAAAAAGATGAGGATGAATGTGGCGAGGATCTTCCGCCCTGTCCTAGCGGATATATGTGTAATGAAGAAGGGGAATGTGTTGATGATAAGGATCTGACCTGTTTGAATTCCACTGCTGAATTTGAATTGGGAAAGAATTCTCCGATATCTGAAGGTTCAGAAATAATCATTCCTAAAGATAATGGTCAGCAACCGCTGATAGTTGGTCAGTTTACAGTTCAAGTTACAAACTGTGAAAAAGAAAAATTCTTTAATATTGATGCTGTAACTGTGAATTTAACTAAGGGTGATAACTATTTCAAATTTACAGATCTTGAACTTATTCATGATATTAGTGGTAACGGTGTTGTTGATGCAGAAGATAAGGTTATTTCAACGGGAAGTCTTACTGACGGTCGGTATGTTAAATTCTTTATTCCTAAGGATGAGGAAACGAGTATGTCGGTTAAGAAGTTTCCTGGATCAACCCTGAATTATTTCCTTGTGAGAACAAAGGTGGATTACACTCAGGAAGATATTAAATCCAGCACAACTTTTAACTTTTATCTTGAATCTGCAAGCTCAATTGAGATAAGTGATCTGGGCACTGCTCTTGTGCAACCCGGAGATTTAGAATTCGCTTCATATATGCTTGAGCCTACTGGCGACTTTTTTGTTATAACGATTGGACCTAACGATCCTCCAGTTCCGCCACTTGATCAAATGAATGATGACATTCCTATCCTTCAGCTCAGGACAAAAGCTCTGACAAAGGAAAACAGCATTTCTTCATTAAAGATAAAGATCCCGTCTGCCGGTGGATTTGTAAAATTTGGAGAAAAGACTGGAATTTCAGCTATTTCTCTTTATATCGATTCTAACAAGGATGGAACAGGAAATGTAAAAGTAGCTGAGATAACAGAGTTCGATACAATTTCAACAACAGTTACCTTTAAAGATTTTCTTCAGCCAATTTCATATCTTTCGGGTGAAGAGAAGTATCTTGTTGTTCATGCGGAGTTCAACATGGTTGCAACTCCGGAAGGAGAAGACCCTCTTTCTGCAAAGATCGAGATCCCAAATGCTGGAATCGTTCTTTCAGACAGAGATGTTAATGCTGTGCAGCTTCCGATCAGATCAAAAGAGTTTGCTTATGAATGCAAACCAGGTGACGAAAACTGTGAGATAGAACCTGAACCGGAGCCTGATGGCTGCAGTTGTTCAGTTGTTTCTGTAGGATCAAAAGACAGTGTTGCGATCGGTGTTCTTATCATGATGCTTCTGGCGGTAATTTTCAGAAGTTTTTTCAGTTTTGGAAAAAAGTCTAATATCTAATATTTTCTGATGCTTTATTTTTTTTAAATCATTTTTTGACAAAAATAAGACTCTTGGTTAGTATCCTGCGAGTGTTGTGTCGATTTACTGGAGAAACTTATGAAAAAAATGTTCCTGGCTATTGTTGTGTTTGTTCTTCCTATGTCTGTTTTTGCAGCATGGGAATGTGATACGGAAGCAGATTGCTCAAAAGGTATGAAGTGTCAAGAAAGTCTTTGCAAAATTGATACTAATAAATTTTCCACTTATGCGGCAATAACTGTCACAGAGGGAGGAAATTCACCGAATGATCTTGGTTCGAACAATATTTTTGTGCCTTATCCCGCGACTGATCTGGTTTTAGGTCAGTTGGCTGTTGAAGCGGTTCATGGTGGTGAGGATGGAAAATACTATCTTTTCAAGGAATTTAGTCTTAAAACAATAGTTTCCAGTACAATGGTAAAGGCTTCAGATATCAAACTTGTCTACGATGAAAATGGAAACGGAATCTTTGATTCAAACGAAAAAGTTGTTGCCACAGATGAGTCTGAGCAGCTGAACAGACCGCAACTGGTGTTTAATCAGTTATACGCTTCTTATGAAATGAACAAGGTTGAGAATTTTCTGATATTGGGAAGCTTTTCTGTTGAGGGAGAGTTAAATAAAACATGGGACTTCGGAATAGAGTTTAACCCTTTTTCAGGTTCTGACCCTCTTGCTTCTTTTTCAAATGCAGGAAATGCAGAAAGTGTTGTCGTGGCTTCAATTCCAGAAAGGGTTACTTTCCCAAGGTTCGTTTTTGAACCGGATACAGGACATTTTCTACTTTCCTCCGGGAAATATTTTCCGACAGCTCCTCAATGGCCTGAGATGAACGATGTTCATACAATAATGTATCTGAGAGCTAAGGCTCTAGATTCAGCAAACGAGCTTAAAGCTTTGAATATACGACTTGATGGGACAGCAGTGTCTTACGGAAACGGTGTTAAGAGGCTAACTGTTTATTCTGATGATAACAACGATGGGAAAGGCGACACAAAATTAGTGGAAACTGGTTTTGAAACATTAACAAGTCAAGCTCTCCTAACTTTTCCCGCAGGCTCTATTGCTTTGCAGAAAGGAGAGGAAAAGTTTCTTGTTGTTGAAGCTGAACTTGAATTCTATAGCGTTCAGGTGACAAAGTTCTATATTTCTCAGAACGGAGATGTTCAGCTTGTATCCCCTGAAACTGTAATAGGAGTTACTATCAGTACAGAAGAGTTTAAATATAACTGTGATGAAACTGATGAAGGATGCAGATTAAACCCTGATGATATTACTGATACAGTCGAAGAAAGTGGAGGCTGCGCTTTGTTAATCCAATAAACTTTATGGATTGACAAAAATAATTGTTCGTTTATTATAGATATAGTTGGTGAATTTGATACTTACAACATTTTTTTGAGGTCAACAATGCACAGAAAAATTTCAAAACTAATTACACTACTGTTTATTCCTGCTTTTCTAATTGCAGGAACTTTGGGACCTGACGTTTCAACATACAGGGGTTCAGAGCTTAAATGGGAAGACGGGGCCTATGGATATCATGTTATGTTTAAGACTCTTCTTGAGAATCTGCAGGCAGATGGTGATAATCCTCAGGCTGATGCGTGTGTTGCTGAGTCAACGGGTAGCACATACTCTCTGGATATTTCTCATATTCCCGGAGATGCTTATGTTGCGAGAGCGTTTCTCGTCTGGTCCGGAGCCGTTCCTATTGCGAATATAAACGATCCCACGGATAATGAGGTTACCTTTAGTTATATTTCTGCAGATTCAGCTATAAGTGAAACTCAGGTAGTTAAGGGAAAGAAAGCTTATAAAATAACAGAAAGTGCTAGCGCTGATTTCGAGTTTGATGCTTTTAGAGATCTTGACAATCCTAATCACAGTTACTTTACATACAGAGTTGATGTTACCGAATTTTTCAAGAGTATTCATGACAAGGGTCGTGATCTGGGTCTTGACTATGACGGATATTCTCTTTTTGGTGACTACACACTTTCTGACCTTACATGTGCCTCAGATTCAAGCTATGTAGGATCAACTGAAATGGTTTCAGGCTGGTCACTGGTTATGATCTACACTTCAACTGAGGTCAGCCCTAAGAAAATATACTTTTATGATGGTTTTAAAGCTTACTGGCATGAAGAAAGTGAGATTAATGTTACGGGTTTTGAATTTCCTACAGATCCTGAAGTAAGACTTACGCTTATCTCTCACGAAGGTGACCCTAACCTTGCTTCACTCGAAAACCCAAATGGTGGACCAGCTATTCCTGAAGGTCTTCAGGTGCAGGGCGATCAGGTTGGATGGCTTCTCATTTTTAATGAATGTAATCCTAAAGTTAAGAAAACAGATAATATTACCACTCTTTTCTACACAGAGATATTCAACTCTATATCTTCCGTTTACGGTTGGGCTGACTTAGATCCCACATGTGTTGGAGGAACGCCTCCTGTATGGGATTATGAAAACATTGAATATGCAATGGATGTTGACACTTTTGTAATGGACTCATCAACTGATGGAAGTTATGCTTCTCACTTTAATAAAGGCGGACAGAGAATAGCTTTGAGGATTGGTGCTAATCAGGATCAGGCAATCACGAATATGCTTGTTGTATCTGTTGATACCAAAGCCCCCATGTTTGATATTCCCGGAAGACTGGAGAAGGTTGCTTGTACTCCGGCAAACGAAGATGGAATGTGGTGTGAGAAAGGCGAACACACTTTTGCTATAAGGATTCAGAACTGGGGTGATGATATAACACCGTCTGTATTTGTAAAAGATACTATTCCCGTAGGTATGGAGTATGTTCCCGGATCAACAGAGTATGCAATTGAATTTGAAACTGAAGGTACAGAAAAGATAGCTAAGAAATGGAAAAAGATTCCAGATGTAGGAGATGGTGGATTCCCATTGGAGTTAGGGTTCAAGGTTTCAGATACGATAAATTTCTGTGCGGCTGATTCGGATTATCTTTCCTGCAAAAATCTTATAGTTGTGAGGTTTAGAGCAACTGTTCCGACAACGACCAATAAGAATGCTGTCTTAGAGAATGTTGCAATGATCGATACAACAGGTTTTCCGACATACAGAACAAATCTTGGACTTCCTGTAAAACTTAAAAATACTGCGGCTGGATGTGTGGTTGCAGAAGACATTGATCTTTCCACATGTGGTGGCGATAATGACGTCGAGGACTGTGAAACAGATGATGAATGTGATAGGTATGAGATCTGTGATCCAACTGAAAAAGTTTGTGTCGAGGATCCGGAAATTATTGAATGTAAAGACAGTGTTGTGACGGCAGCAATAGGTAAGAACTCTCCTGTCAGTGAAATAATTTTTATTGCTCCCCAGGAAGGACTTGTAATGGGTCAGGTTGCACTTTCAGAGAAATCAGGCGGAGATTGTTATTTCAGTTTAACGCAGCTTGTTCTTAAAGTTAAAGTGGATGAAAACGACATTCAGCTTTCTAAATTCAAACTAATCTACGATGCAAATAAGAACGGGTATTATGATCCAGAAGCAAAGGTAGAAGAAGGTGAATATGCGGATTCAATAATTGCCTCATCTGAGACACTTAAGGACGGATATGCTACTTTTTCGATATCAGGAACTGCCGGAAGGTTCTTTGCAGATGAGGTTAACAACCTTCTGCTTGTTGTCGATGCAGGATATAAGGAAGGGGAAGCGATTTCAACGAGTGCAAAGTTTATGCCAAGCATAGAGGATCAGGGAGTACTTATCAGTGATGCAGGAACTGCAAAATTAAACGGTCTTCCTCTTGAATTCAGCACATTCCAGTTTGAACCTGAAAACTATTTTATTGTTACAAAGGGAATAAATGATCCAACAGTGCCTGAGAAAAAAGATATGAACGGGACACATGATATTCTTCAGCTTAAAGTTACATCAAAGACTGCTGAAGATAAGCTCACCAGTCTTAAAGTTAAACTTAGCAAAGCAGATATGGCTAAGTTCGGTGCCGGGCTTACAAATATTTCAATCTGGGAAGATACCGATAACGATGGTAAGGGTGATACAGAAATAGCAAAAACTGCATCAACTGATTCAGCTCAGATGCATGACTTTAAGGGTCTTGCTTTCACTGTTCCTGCTGATCAGCCGAAGTATCTTACCATTAGAGCAAAAATCAGTCTCAAGGATGGCGAATATTTTCAGCTTCAGGTGGCATCAGTCGGAATAGAAAATAACGGAGACAAGATTCTCGGATTGCCTGTGAATTCAAAAGAATACAGTTATGTCTGTGACCCTCTGTATGAAGATTGCGGCGGAGATGATGGCTGTGCCTGCACAGTTCTTACAACAGAAGATAAGCCGGAAGGTGTTTTATGGCTCATTTTCTCAGTTCTTATTGCCGCTGCAGCTTTTCTTGTTGAAAAAAGTCTTAAAAGATCCAACTAAAATTAATTTCCTTTTGACATAGCATCTTTCTTTAATTATGATAAATTTTAGTATGGCTTGTTACTATAATAAATGGTGATAATATTTTTTCGGGAGTGTGTGATGAAAAAAAATCTTTTTGTTATTTCTTTAGTGTTTATGCTAGTTCCTCTTATTCTTTTCGGATTTACCGGAACCACAATTAGTTCGGATGTTTCAGAACTTGATGGAAAAAAGCTTCAATGGGAAGCTGGAAGTTATGATTATTTCGTAATGTTTAAATCCCTTATTGGTAACAATACAAGAACCCAGTGTGTCGATATCGGTCAGGTTGAAGGTAGTCTCGGCTGTGACTGGGAAAATAACCCTGAAGGTGATACATGTCTTAATTCAAGCACATTTAAATTGGAGTCTTCCCATATTCCAATTGATGCTTATGTTGAAGCGGCATATCTTGTCTGGTCGGGAAGTGTTGATCCAAGTGCAACAGCTGTACCTGTAGTTAATACAGCGACACTTTCTTTTGAATCTGCAGATGGTGCGGTTTCTGTAAGTGAGCAGATCACAGCTCCAAGGCAGGGAACTCTCGGTACAGATGCAAACAATGGTCAGCAGGATTTTACATTTGAAGGAATGGTTATTGAAAATGCAGGAACAATATATGGTGGTTACTATACTTATAGAGTTGAAGTTACCGATATTTTTAAGCAGATTCATGATCTTGGAAGAGAAGCCGGATACACATCAGACGGCGCTTCTCTTCCTGGAAATTATACTGTGGGTGATATTGTCTGTTCAAATAATCCGCAGTATATTTCCCAGATTGTAGACACTGGCTTGCAGCTTCGTGGGCTTAGTTCCACAATCGTTGGTGGTTGGTCATTAATTCTGGTTTATAGATCTGTTCAGGTCGACCCGAAAATGGTCTATGTTTACAATGGTTTTTCGTCTTATATATTTCAGGAACAGGATATTCCTATTTCTGGGTTTGAGTTCCCGGATAAGCCGAAAGTGAAAGTTGCTGTTCATGTTCTTGAAGGGGATCCTGGAATAGCTGTTGCTACAGATACGTCTTGCGTGGGAGCCTGTCCTCCGGAAGGTCTTTCAGTGACCGGACAAACTACCGATATAACAGATTTTGTTTTTTTGCAGAATGAATGTAATCCCGCCAAGTTTGTTGATCAGCTAGAGAAACCATTCAACTATTCTGAGACCTACAATTCGATTTCAAGCGTTTTTGGTGTAGATAATCTTTCTCCTACCTGTGTAGGTGGCGATCCGAATAATCCAGATGCAAATATACTTGAATACACAATGGATGTTGATACTTTTGTTATGGATGCTGAAAATGATCCAATTTTTGATGCCCAATTTAAGAAGGGTGATACCAACATGTATTTTAAGCTTGGAGCAAATGGTGATAATGTTTATACCAATTTTATGGTCGTAAGTGTTGACACAAAATCTCCAAGATATGATATTCCGCCTAATACCGATACTCCATCAGGAAGAGAGAAGATATTCTGTGGATGTTCACCTGAATCTGATGCGGTATGCTTTGATTATCCTTTCTATTTTGCTGTTAAAGTTCAGAACTGGGGTGATGACATTTCAACTAATGTGACCATTCAGGACACTCTTTCTCCAAAGGTCAGCTATGTTGCCGGTACAACAGAAATGTGTAAAGAGTGGAAATCGGCGAATGTATGCAGCAAATGGATAGCGATCGAAGATGGCTCCGGAGGAGCTTTTCCGCTTGCACAGCCTTATAAAATTGCAGATGCCCTTGGATATTGTGACCAGGTTACGTTAGAATGTCCTGAGACAATTATGATACGTTTCAGAGCTAAACCGTCAGATACTCTTCAAAAACATGATGTTATTGAGAATACAGCACTTATCAATGATGATAGTGGCAAGGTTTACAGATCCAACACATCAATTCCTCTTCGTCTAGTTTCAGGAACTTGTCCTTCTGCTTCTGAATGTGAGAATCCTTCTCTTACCGAGTGTGGTGGAGTTGCTGGAGAAGAAGAATGTGAAAAGGATGAAGACTGTGAAGCAGGTGAGACATGTAACGAGAATGGAAACTGCGTGACAGATACTTCAAAGCTTACCAATGCAGTTAAAGTTACAGTTGCCCAGGGTAAAAACTCTCCTATAAATAGTTCTGCGATAATTATTCCTGCACCTACTGCCGGTCTGGTTATGGGACAGTTCACGGTTATGGCTGAAGGTTCAGTTGATGATGACAAGTTCTTTAATTTTAAGTCTGTGACGACAAGTGTAGAAAAGAACACGAACGTAACTTTTAGTAATATCAAACTTGTTTATGATGCTGACGGAGACGGTTCAGTATCTGAAGGAGAACCTGTTATTGCAGAGCCTTCAGGTGAAGATGCCGGCACTATTGCATTTGCAGTGAAAGCAGCAAGTCAGCTTTATAAAGCAGGAGTTCTTCATCATTTCCTTATGGTTCTTGATGCTGCTTACAAAACACCGGATGACATTCCTTCAAATACTGAGTTTAACTTAAATGTAGAAGGGACTGCATCTTTTGAAATAAAGGATGCCGGCGATCCTGAAGTGACAGTAACAGACGCTCCTATAGAGTTCATTCAGTATGCTTTTGAGCCGACAAGAGAGAGTTTCATTTTCACCAAGGGTCCTGTTGATCCTCCGGTTCCGGAAATGAAGGATCTTAACAAGAATGTTGCTGTAATGCAGATCAGATCAAAGGCAGTTTCCCATACGAATGCTCTTCAAAAGATAAGGGTCAAGACAACAACACAGTCAGTAAGATTTGGTGAAGGGGTCAAGGAAGTGAAACTTTATCTTGATATAGAAGCTGACGGAAGTTTTGATGGTAATCCACTCCTTGGAAGTGTTGCTATCAGTGAATCAGGAACGACAGCCACTTTAGAGCTTTTTACGCCTCTGAATTATGCAGAGGATGAAGAAAAGATGCTCCTGGTAGTTTGTGACTTTAATATTCCTAAGGATCAGATGGCTCAAGTCGAGATCTCAAGCGGAAAAGTCTATCTGGATCAGACAGTAGATGTTCTGGGACTTGCACTGACATCAAAAGAGTTCTGGTACAAATGTGAAGTGGGAGATCTTACCTGCGGCATTACTGAAGGATCCTCAGGATGTTCACTTACCACAGTTGGAAGTGTGAACTATGAAGGTCTTGCACTCGCACTCGCTGCGCTTGCTATGGCAATACTTTACAGAAGAAAAAGAACCTCTAAATAACTTTCGATATCACAGAATATTTTCAGCACCTTGTTCAATAAAACTAAATAAAGTTTGACAACAGAGCTTTCCTAAATAATATACCTCTCAGCAATTTGAGGTTGCGGGGTAGAGCAGCTGGTAGCTCGTCGGGCTCATAACCCGAAGGTCATTGGTTCAAATCCAATCCCCGCGACCATTTTTTTTGCTATAATTCAAACAGATTTTAACCCTTCCTAACAATCTCAACAGTCTGTTCAAGCCATTTTTTACGAAGTTTGTCTGAACTTTTCTTCATTGAATCAAACTGGACGTATTCAACTTTTTTTACGCCGATCATTTTCAGTGTGGTGTTTCCGACAACTCTTTTGACTGGGAATCTGAGCATGAGGTTGTGATAGAGTTTGGGGCCACCTAGCGTGTTAAATATTACAGCTTTTTTAATTTGCGGGAACATTGCTTTGAGTATTCCTGATTTCTGATATTTGTAGGCTCTTTTTGGAAGAAAGACTTTGTCAAAGAATCCTTTTAAGATTGCAGGCATTACTCCCCACCAGACTGGAAAGATGAGATAGATTCTGCTGGTTTGGGATAGTAGATCCAAATATTTGTCAACATTTGGGTCAGTGGTTTCACCTTTGCTGTAAAGTCTCAGATCATCTCCACTCATAACTGGATCGAACTTGTCTTCATAAAGGTCGATGATGTTGTAGTCTTCACCTTTTTCCTTAAGTGTTTCTATGATTTTTTCTTTGACTGTGTGACAAAAACTTCCATTAAATGGATGCGCATAAATGATAAGCGGTTTCATGATCGCCTCCTATCTTTGTTAACTGTTACCCAGAGAAATGTTTCGCCACCTATTTCATGGCGGTCGATTTTAATATTGCTAAATCCTATGCCTGTTAACATTTTTGAGAGTTTTTCAGGTGTCGTGTGACTGTAAAACAAGCTCTCTCCCATAAATTCAATATTTCCGTCAAATGTTTCTGAGCCTGTATATTCTTTTCCTGCATAGGTAAAAAGTGCTTTTCCGCCGGATTTAAGTCCCTTGAATATTTTCGTAAAAAGCTCGCGGTGCTTATCTTTCTCAACATGGAAAAGTGAATAAATTCCAGTGATTGCGTTGTATTTATTTTCTTTTATATCAAATTCAGTTACATCACTAAGAACGGTTTTCATCTCCGGTTGATATTTTTTAGCAAGACCGAGCATCTTTTCTGAGAAATCAACGCCGGTTACATTCCATCCCTTTTTAAGAAAAAGTTTAGGAAAAGCGTCTCCAGTGCCGCAACCTAGATCAAGAAGCTCACCGTTTTTAAGGTTGAGCTTCCTGAAAAAATCATTAAAGATCTCTGACATGTCAAATGTTTCACGATTATCCTGATATTTTTCGGCGAATCTATTGTAAACAGCTTTAAGATCATTGTTCATATATAAGGTTAGTCGATGTTCTCAAGTATCTTCAATGCAACAGCTGAGGCAAGTCCGATATTTTCAAGTGCAACCCACTCTTTCTGTGAATGGAAGTCTACGCCGCCTGCAAAAATGTTAGGGCAGGGAAGTCCCATGAAAGAAAGTCTTGAACCATCAGTTCCGCCACGGATAGGTTCAACATCTACTTCTGCTCCAAGGTCTTCGATTGCTTTTTTAGCAAAATCAAAAACGAACATTTTGTCTTTCATGATCTCATACATGTTGAGGTAACTTTCTGTGAATTCAACCTTGACCTGAAGCTTTGATTCTTCTGCTTTAAGGACGTCAACGATCTTGTTTATGATGTCTTTTTCTGTGTCAATATCTTCCCGTGCAAAACTTCGCAGGATCATAACAACGCTGACTTCTTCTGCTCCGCCTTTAATGTCAAGTGGATGAATGAAAGGTTCTCTATTTTGAGTGCGTTCAGGAGACCATGTTTTTGGAAGCATGTCGATGAACTTAGAAACATAGCGGATAGCATTGACCATTTTGTCTTTTGCGTATCCCGGGTGAATAGAAACGCCTTTGAATGTAACTTTTGCGCTATGAGCATTGAAATTCTCATAATTCACTTCGTATGGAAATCCACCATCAAGAGTGTAGGCGAAATCTGCGTCTACTTTTTCAAGATTGATAAAGTCAACTCCGCGACCAATTTCTTCATCAGGAGTAAAGGAGATTCTGATCTCAGGATGTTTAACTTCAGGATGTTTGCCGATATATTCAATCATTGACATTATTGCAGCGATCCCTGCTTTGTCGTCAGCTCCAAGAAGTGTTGTTCCATCAGATGTGATAATTGTGTCACCGATACATTTTTTAAGAGGAGTCGAATCCTCAGGATCAATAATGATGCCGTCCTTAAGTTTGATCACTGAACCGTCATAATTTTCATGCAGCTGAGGTTTTACACCTTCACCTGCACAGTCAGTTGCAACATCCATGTGAGCTATGAAGGCAACTTTTGTTTTTCTTCCACAGTTTGAAGCAATTTTAGCATAAACATAACCGTTTTCATCCATTTCAGCATTGCTTACTCCGAGCTCCTTAAGTTCAGTAACAAGCTTTCTTCCAAGATTCTTTTCTTTTTCAGAAGAAGGAAATGTCTTACTTCCGTTAATTGCCTGAGTGTCTTCTTTAACATAGGCCAGGAAACGATCTTTTAATGTTGTTTCTGCAAGAATTTTGTTAACCAGCTGATCTCTTTTCATGATATCTCTCCGTGAAGTTCGTAAAATCTCGACCCATTATATAGCGTGAAATTTTAAATTCAACAAACCTTATATAAATTGACTTCGAATAGTGTAAATGCTAAAGTTTAACGCAACTAAAGCACTTAGTTGTAGAATGATGATACTGCTAAATGGATTTTGAACTTGACAGTAAACAGAACGTCCGAGATAGAAGAAAAAAACATTGGACGGGTAATAAATCAGCGATATAAACTTATAAAAAAAATCGGCGTGGGAGGAATGGGTGATGTTTATCTGGCAGAGCACGAGGTCCTCAAGAAAAAGGTTGCAGTCAAGATCCTTCACTATGAACAGAGTAAGAGAAAGGACACAGTAGAAAGGTTCAAACGTGAAGCTATTGCCGCTTCCAATATGGGACAGGCAAACATTGCTGATGTTACTGACTTTGGATATACCGACGAAGGCAATGCCTATTTTGTAATGGAGTTCATTGAAGGACAATCCCTTTCAGATATAATCAGAGAACAGAAAATTCTTCCGCTTGAATATGCGGTTTCCGTTGCTTCACAAATTTGTGTTGCACTTTATTCTGCACATGGAAAAGGAATTATTCATAGAGATCTCAAGCCGGAAAATGTTCTTATTACTGAGGTGAATGGAGTTTATCCTTTTGTAAAGATAGTGGACTTCGGTATTTCAAAAATACTTCACGATGAGATGAGTAAAAAGGATAAGCCTAAGACTCTGACCAAATCCGGAGCGATCTTTGGAACGCCCGAATATATGTCCCCGGAACAGGCAGGCGGCAATGAGGTCGGACCGACTTCGGATATTTATTCTCTGGGCATTATGATCTATGAAATGCTAACAGGTCAGATTCCGTTTGTCGATGATAACTATATGAAAGTGTTGCATAAACATCAGTATGATTTTCCTGAGCTGCCTTCGGTGAGAAACACGGAGATAACAAGTGATGTTGATGCACTCATCATGAAATGTCTCGAAAAGAAAGCTTTTAACAGATACGAATCAATGTTTGCTCTGCTTGGAGATCTGAAAAAGATCTACATTGGACATAAACTTGAGAAAAAGATCAGTCTGGCGTTTCTTTTTAATTCAGGAACGGTTGCCAGAGGAACTACAAAAGGGAATATTGATGACAATGGTTCAATATCCGGGCAGGAAATAATCAGACTCCTCAACTATGAAGGAGCTGAAGATGATGTTCCTCAACGTGGAAGCAAGACTGCACTTAAAGCTACAGTAATAATCTTTCTGCTGATAGTGGCCGCATTTCTTACATATAGTTATATCCAGAAAAAGAAAAACCCACTTGTTGTTTACAGGGACAATACTGAACTAAAAGAGAACCCGGACAATTCAAAGGTGGAGAATCTGCATAAAAAGAAGAAAAAGATTTCAAAAAAGAAAAAACCTAAAAACAAAAAGAAGAAAATCCCCCGTTATGTGCCAAAAAAAACGATTGAACTCAAAATAAATTCAAACATAAAAGGTGTGAGGGTCTATGACAAAGATACAGGAAAAACTATCTGCATAGCACCATGCAAAAAAAACATCCCTAAAGATGAGGCGGGAGTTCTGCTTCTTGGATTTGAGATGGATGATTTCGATATAAAACCGATGGCGATTACACTTGAAAGAGATATGGTGGTTAATTTAAAGCTCAACACTACCGGAGGTTAATTTGACAAAGAAAATATTTGTTCTTGACACAAACGTGATTATTTCTGATCCAAAGGCAATCTTTAACTTTAACGAGCATGACATTGTTATTCCGATCGTTGTGATAGAAGAGCTCGACAAGTTTAAAAAGGACATGAATCAGGTTGGACTTTCAGTAAGAGCTTTTACCAGACATCTTGAAAGTCTTAGGAAAAAAGGTCGTCTTGTCGATGGTGTGCCGCTTAAAAGTGGTGGAACGATAAGAATTGATATTACAGGCGAAATGGATCTCCCGGGGCCTAAACTTGATAATGGTTATGCCGATAACATGATCCTTACTTCCGCATACAGGATCACCAAGGATAATCCGGAAAGAGAAGTTATTCTTGTTACCAAAGATATAAATCTCAGGATTAAGGCTGATGTGTTCGGAGTAACAGCTGACACATATAGGAATGATACTGTCAACTTCACAAAACTACCTAAAGGTTATGAGAAGATACTTGTGAAAGGTGAGTTTATCGACAGAATTTTTGAGACAAGAAAAGTTCCATTAAAAGATTTGAAAGAAGATGACAACAAAGCTTTTGAAAATCTACATACGAACAAGTTCTACATGATGATCGATGAGGCGAATGAACAGCATCAGGCCGTTGTAAAGATAGATCCTTTTGAAAATGCAATAGTTCCACTTACGCAGTATAAAAGCGTGTGGGGGCTCAGTGCGAGGAACTTCGAACAGAAGCTTGCGATCGATCTCCTCATGGACGACAGGGTGAAACTGGTAAGTCTTATGGGAACCGCTGGAACAGGAAAAACTCTTCTTGCACTTGCCTGTGGACTTCAGAAATGTCTTGATGAAGGAAAATATACAAGAATGCTTGTTGCCAGACCAGTTTACCCAATGGGACGAGATATCGGTTTTCTTCCGGGAACTATTGAAGAAAAGCTTAAACCCTGGATGCAGCCTATTTTTGATAATCTGGAGTATCTCCTTGCCGGTTATGATTCTTCAAGTTTTGGAAAAATGAACGACCTTCTTGATAGTGGTGTAATAGAAGTTGAAGCACTTACTTATATCCGTGGAAGAAGTATACCGGAGCAGTTTATAATTGTTGATGAAGCGCAGAACCTTACACCGCACGAAGTCAAAACAATTGTTTCCAGAGTCGGTGAAAATACAAAGATCGTGCTGACAGGTGATCCATATCAGATCGATAATCCATACATGAATGAATCAAACAACGGACTCAGCTATATCGTTGACCGTTTTAAGGATCTGGCTCTGGCGGGAAATATTACTCTTGAAAAAGGCGAAAGATCAGCTCTGGCAAATGCCGCAGCGGAGCTTCTATAGATGAAAATAGGCATTCTGGGTGACACTCATTCTAATCTTCCGGCTCTAGAAGCAGTCATGAAGAAAATAAAGGAATTGTCGCTTGATGCCGTTTTCTTTTCAGGTGATGCAGTTGGTTATGGTCCCTGGCCCGGAGAGACAATAGACATCCTTAAGGAAAATGTTCGTGCCGGAGTTCTGGGAAACCACGATGCAGGTGTAGTTGGAAAGACGGATATTTCCGATTATTACGATGCTATCAGGTATGTTATTAACTGGACAACAGATTCGCTTACAAACGATCAGTTTGGTTTTTTGGATAGACTTAAGTACATCCATACTGAGTTTGAGTATGGTGAATTTCTTCTTTCTCATGGTTCACCAAGAATGCCTGAAAGATACGATTATATTTTTACAAGTAAAGGTGTGAACCGCCTATTTGAGGTTGAACCTTTCCTGAAAAGGGTTAACTTCGTTGGACACAGTCACCATATGAATATTTTTGCAATGACCGGAAAGGATACCTCAGTTGAAATGCAGGTAACTGACAGTGAGATCGATATAGATTTCTCTCACAAGGTAGTCTGTGTAGTAGGTTCTGTTGGTCAGCCTAGAGACGGAGATCCCAGAGCAGGGTTTGTTGTTTATGATACTGAAAGAAAGACATTGAGATTCTACAGAGTGGAATACGATTTTCAAAAGACAATTCAAAAGATAAAAGACCTTAGACTGCCTAACTCTTTCGGTGAAAGGCTTAAAAATGGTGACTGACTTTTTCTGTAGATTTATCACAAAACCTATCAATTACGGTGAGATGTTGGAAATTCAGGAAAATGAACGTGTCGAAGTGATTTCAGGCAAGTCTCCGGGAACGATTTTTTTTCTTGAACACAACTCGGTGTATACATCAGGGCTTAGAGGTGTTCCTGCACATTTTTTAGATAAGATAGATATTCCTGTCTATAAAGTTAAAAGAGGCGGAGAAGTTACTTGGCATGGCCCCGGGCAGCTTGTTATTTATCCAGTTATTAATATGAAAGACACTGGATTTAGGTCTGTTAGAGATTTTGTCAGATACTTTGGCAATGTAATTGCAGAGGTGCTCAAACAGGATCACGGAATGAAGGATGCGCAATGGGTGGATGAAAAAGCAGGTATATGGATCGGGGACAGAAAGATAGCATTTTCAGGACTGCACTTTCGAAAATTTGTTCCTGTTCATGGGTATTCTCTTAATATTTCCTGTAATCTTAACCCATTCAGTAAAATAATTCCTTGCGGAATTGAAGGACTCAAAGTAACATCTGTTGAGATTGAAAAGGGTGAAAAAACGGAAGTTTTTGGAATTGCAGAAGAAATTGTAAGAAAAATAAAAGAGAAATTTCCAACTGTAAAAGTAATTAAGGAGGCCTTATGAGAAAGATAGTATTTGCGGTTCTGATAGGATTGCTTTTTTTAGGATGCAGCAGTGCAAAGAAAGATAAGGTATCTAAGGTGCCGGATTACAGTAGTTCAGCAGCAAAGTATATGCCTCTTGCTCTTGGAAATAAATGGACATACGCAGTTAACTATTTTGGCTCTAAAGGTACAGTGGATATAGAGATAAAGGCAACCGATGGCGAATGGTTTTTAGATAACAAAGGACAAAAGCTTAAGGTCGACAGAAGAGGAGTAAGAGATGAAAATCGTTATCTGCTGATGTTTCCTTTACAGAAGGAATCATGGATTTCGATTATCGATCCAAAGACAAAGGAGCTCAGAAAGACAGTTGGTGTTGATGAAACTGTTACTGTTCCAGCAGGAACATTCGAGGGCGCGATAAAAGTTCATACTACGGTCGAGCTTCCTCAATCGAAGATTCTCCACTCATTTCATTATTTTGTAGCTGGAGTTGGAATTGTGAAGATTGAAACGGCAATAGAGGATGCTAAAGAGGGAAAACTAATTCCTCAGACAGTTACAGAGCTTAAGAAATATAGTATAAATAGTGCCAAAAATTGACAAACTTATACACAGGTGTAAGATTATATGCGTAATTGTTGTATAATTATGGTATTAATGACGTATGATTAAAAAATAGATTCAGGAGATACTGATGAGAAAGTTGTTTTTTGCAGTATTAATTTTCCCCTGTTTTCTTTTCGCGGAAGAGACACTAGAGGTTTCAACTGCAGAAGAAGTTCCGGTCCCTTCATTTATTAATCTGGAAACTGTTGATCTTTCACAGGCTCCTGAAAAACATGAGGTTGTTCCGGGTGATACTCTCTGGGATATAAGCTCCACTTACCTGAAAAGCCCATGGTATTGGCCAAAAGTATGGTCACTTAATCCACAGATATCAAATCCTCATCTAATATATCCGGGAGATATAATTTCTTTCCGTTTCACTGGTCAGATATTGATGCCCGAGGGTAGTGAAACTGGTGGAATGTCCTCTGAAGGTGGAATAATTGATGAAGGGGAGACAGACGAACTTGCGAGAACCGGAAAAACACTTGATGCAACGCCGGAACATTTTAAGGAGTATGTGAAACTGGGCGGAAAATATAGAATTGACCGTTTCAGACATATCGAAGATACGATGTTTGATGTCAAGAAGAGAGGATTTATTGCTAAAGGTGAGTTCGATGATCTTGGAAAAATAATTGGATCATTTGAGCCCAAAGAACTTCTTTCCACAGAGGATAACGTTTATGTGAAACTTGGAAAAGTTACTTTTGGTGTTGGAGAGTATGTTGAGTTTATAAATATTAAGGAAGAGATCGATCATCCTCATACCGGTGATAATGTTGGAAATGTTATCGATATAGTTGGAAGAGGAAAGGTTCTGGATGTGAATTCTGAAAGGCTCGCAACGGTAAAGATTGTTAAAGCCTATGATGCTATTGACAGAGGTTACAAAGTACGGGAATATATAAAAACTGATAAAGATGTTAAGATCGTTGACAATGCTGCAAAAGTTAAGGCAACGATAGTTACCGGTTTTGACCCTACTCTTTTCTACGGACCCAGCTATATTATTTACCTTGATAAGGGTTCAAAGGACGGAGTTGACAAAGGAGCTCTTTTTTCTGTTTATAGAAGAGGTGATGGAATTGATGAGCTTGACAGTGATGTAGAAGAGGAACAACTTCCTTTTGAACTTCTCGGAGAACTAGTGGTTGTAAGAGTTCTTGATAATACTTCAGTTGCGATAATTACAAAAAGCATTACCGGTCTGACAGCTGGTGATATCGCGGTTTCAGGTGTAATTGAATAAGGTCTTCTATTTTTTCTCACTTTTTTCTGTCGTATTTGCGGCACTTTTTATTTTTTCATTTCAACCTGATATTATAGTTGAAGATGATAATACGGTTGTAAGATACTCTGAAACGATCAGGAGTGATTTGGAGTTTCTGGTAAGAACTTTGAATTCATTCACAGGAACAGAAGATAGCCTTCAGATGAAAGAGCTCATTCTTCTTTCAGGAATAACAATTAAAAAGAATGTTGATAGCATGATCCCTTATTGTGATGATGCGGTTTCACTTAAGATTGGAGATTTTACTTTAAAGGTGATGGAAGGTATTGGAGCTCTTTCAAATATTGAAGTAACATCGCACGAGGCCAAAGTTCTTAGTTTAAAGTTAAAGAAAAATGCAGTAGTGCTGACCAGTATTGTTGAACTGGCCTCAGAAAAATATTCAGACAAGGTAGTTCTAAAAACTGAATCTCAGGTAAAAAGACTATTTGAAAACTATAGGTATCTTCTGTTCTTTTTTCTTGCGCTTTGTCTTTTGATGACAGGGTTTGCATTTTTTCATGAAAGCAGAGTGAAAAATGAGACAAAAAAAGCAGTAAATGAATTAAAAGGTTTTAACGAAAAAGAATTACAGAAAACACAGAGGAAGCTAATTAGGGAGCAGATGCTTGGAGAAAGAAAAGACGTTCTTCTTGACACTATTCCTGCTGGTCTTTTTTCATGTGATTCTAAAGGATTTATAACGCTTGCTAATAGCAAGATAAAAAGTTGGTTCGATATTGATCGTGATATCTCAGGAGAGGATGTGAAGACAGTTTTTTCCAAAATGGGAATTGATCAGGAACACCGTGAGAAATTTACACATAAAGGAAATGTCTTCTGGATATCTGACCACAAGTTCTCAAACGAGCTTTTCTATGTAGTCACAAATATTACAGAACAGGAAGATATGTCCCGGAAACTGCTTGATTCGGAACGACTTGTTTCTATAGGTGAAATGGCTTCCCGTATTACTCATGAGATAAGAAATCCCCTTAGCACAGTGAAGCTTAACAGTGAATATATGGTTGAAAACATTGACAAAATGGATGAGGCAGAGATGCTTTCATCTTTGAGTCTTATTGTGCGTGAAGTTGAACGACTTGAGACGATAACCGATAAATATATGGATATGGTTCGTTATAGAAACAGTGAGGAAACAGAGAAGTTTGCAGATCTTCCAGTTGACCTGGTGCAGTTTTCTTCGTTTCATTCGTCAGAGTTGCAGAAAAGAAATATAGATATCATTACAAAAGTCGATTATGACTGTGAACTTTCAATAACACTTTCTTCTTTTAAGGAAATAATGCTGAATCTTTATAAAAATGCATGGGAAGAACTGGAAAATGGTGGAAGGATGAGAGTTGAAACTGTGCTCGAATCACCCATGGTGAAAATTACAGTTGAGGATTCAGGTCGAGGAATTCCTAAAGATGAAAGAGATAAAGTTTTCAAGAACTTCTATACAAAAAAGCCGGGAGGAACCGGAATCGGTTTAAGTCATTCAAGAAAACTTGCAGAGGAAGCCGGTGGTAGTTTAAAAATTGAAGATTCTAAACTCGGTGGAGCAAAAATGGTGCTTAAAATTCCTCAAAAGGGTTAAGTCATTAGAATCGCAGGTCATCTAGGTCGGGAGTCAGAATTGCTAATTAATTATGCTTTGTTTATTAAAATAAGAGGTTCGTTATGAAAAAGGTGTTGTCTCTGCTAATCATTCTTATTACTTTTTGCATGTACGGCGAAAAGGTATGTTTTTCTGATGGCTCAGGATTTAACCTTAAAAGATCTTTGCAGTTCTCAGCGTTTAAAGTTTCTCCTGAAAATATGAAAAGATTTTCAAACGAAATTATCCGTTTTGATATGGGAGAAAGAGTTTACTCTGTTGTTACAGGCGATTCAGGTGATTTACCTGTCTATTTTTTCGGTGATTTCCCCGTTGTTGCTGATGATCTTGTTTTCTGGAGAGGAAACACTTCCGTAAGTGAAATGGAAAAGAAATACGATATGAAACTCGTTGAAATAATGTCCGGTTACAGACTTTATGTTTTTAAAGTTAATGGAAAAGACAGTGTTAAAACATCAGAATCTATTGTTTTAAACGGTGACGGATATGCTTTTCCCAACCTTGTACGCGAAACGACTCTAAGGTCTGTTCCCTCAGCTGCTCCTAATGATCCTTATTTTAATATGCAGTGGCATCTTCATAATACTGGAAGTCCTGAAAATTATTACGGAGATATTTTGAAGGCAAAGAAAGGAGCCGATGTTAAGTTTCTGGAAACATTGGAGTTTCTTAATGGGATTAGCTATGAGGTAGATGACAGTATTAAAGTTGCTATTATGGATACAGGAATTGTTCCTGACCATGAAGATCTTACAAACATTGAGCCTGGTTGGGATATGATAGAGGATAAGGAAGGTGGATATCCGGACCCTGCTGATCTTGAGGGTCTATCTTCCTGGGAAGTTGGTTCTGTTGCCCATGGAACAACTTGTGCGGGAGTAAGTGCCGCTGTTGGAAATGATACAGGTATGAGCGGTGTTTGCCCTTGGTGTAAGCTTTATCCTGTGCGATATCTTAATGGGCTGACAGGAACAGCTTCAGATGATAAGAAAATGCTTTCAATCTATGAAAAATATGTTGCAGACTCTGCAATTTCTGTAATTAACTGTTCTTTCGGACCTCCTTCTGATTATGGCACAGTTCCTACTACTCCCGGAGAGGTTGAATCAATACAGAATTTTATGGAAAACGGAAGGAACGGTCTTGGTGGAGTTGTTGTCTATGCTTCAGGTAATGATGGTGTTGATGCAGGATATGCAAAACTTATGACAACGAAGTTCGCTTTTCAAAGAGATGGCGTAGATGTTGAAAATGAAATCGTTGTGGTTGCGGCCTCAAATGGTTGGGACACACGAGCTGTTTACTCAAATTATGGACCTTCAATTGACATTATTGCTCCATCACTTGGACAGAATCCGTTGCTTGGAATGGCTACGACGACTATTCCCGGTTACGGTGATTATAAGGATGACTATACTCTTGTTTTTTCAGGGACATCTGCGGCAGCTCCTGTTGTTTCAGGTTTTTTCGGGACGGTTTTCAGTATAAACCCGGAACTTACGCTTGAAGAGGCGATAACTGTGATGCAGCAGTCTTGCGATAAGATCTATCCTGAAACAGGCTCATGGGATGAGAATGGCCACAGTGTTAAGTTCGGTTATGGAAGAGTTAATCTTCTGAAAGCTGTTAGACTTGCAATGGATCTTCCACTTTGCGATATCCCTGCATCAGAAGAAATTTGTGGTAACAATGTGGATGATGACTGTGACGGATATGTTGATGAAGAATGCGCTGATCCACTTTTAGTTGGAACTGAATGTGAGAGTGATGAAGACTGTTTAAACGGAGATCTTACGGAAAAAGATACCTTCTGTATGACAGAAAGAAAATACTGGGTATTTAAAGGCGGTTACTGCACAAGACTTACTAACGAAGCTCCATGTCCAGATGGTACCAAACCTTTTGATTATGCCGAGGATGGTGAAAACTACATCTGTGCTGCAGAGTGCTCAAAAGTTAGCGGTTGTGAAAGACCTGGATATTATTGCAGTAACGATGTTCTTGGCATCTGTCTTCCTAAATGCAGCAGAGATAGTGACTGCCGTGAAGGATCATACTGTAATATAAACGCTGAATGCGCAAAGATACCGTCAGATGTAGGTGGAAGCTGTCAGGATGATGATGAATGTGCGGATAACGGATGGTGTATTCCTCCATATTCTTTTAGCGAAGGTTACTGCACATCAGATTGTGCCAATATGGATGACAGTTACTGCCCTGAAAATAGTAAATGCGTAAGAAGAAAGACTGGTGGCGGTCAAAAAGTTGATATCTGTCTATCCAGTTGCAGTTCTGATGAAGAATGTCGTGGTGGAGATGATTTCTATATATGTCACGCCAGAATGACAGAAAAGGACGGTGTCTGTTTTAGAAAATGTAGAGATGATGCTGACTGTATGGATATTGACGTAAGCTGTAATGAAGATGGCAGATGTGTTACTGATGACTGGAAAGGTTGGCCGGACGATGAAGTCAGTGATGAAACAGATTCAGATTCACTTGATAGTGATGAAGAAATTGACACCGAAAAGTCAGATGATGAAGAAACAAAGAAAAGTGACGGGTGTTCGATTGTAAGTCTGTAGTCTTTTGATAGAATTTTTTTTAATTGACAATTTTCAAAATCTGGGTTTAATACCACCGTTTTTAAGTTCTTAACGAATTCGGAGGATACTGGAATGGCAAAGAAAAACAAAACAAAGAAAGTCGCTAGCGCAACGTCTCAGGGTCTTGATAAAAACCTTAAGAATATCAGCAAAAGCCCAATAGATGACCGTTGTGAAGGCTGTGAAAGAATAGAAGAGGTAAATGGCGGAAAATATTGTACAAAATATGCTGAACCTGCTTTCCATTGGGAAGATGATCAGATCTGTTCTTTTGCAACCCATATAAAAAGAGAGATCAAAGTCGTTAAGAAGATCGTCAATCCTCTTAAAGCTTCTAAAAGAGCTGTTGCGAAGAAAGGATAGGATCCGTCCATTTTGGAAAAATTCTATTTTATCAGCTATCCCGAACAGATATTTAACCACAAGCGTAATGTAAAAAACGGAATTCCCGTTCTTTCCATTTTTGATCTTAAAGATTTTGGAAGAATTATTTCTGCGATAAAAAGATGGGAATGGCCTGCGGCTGTTTTTTATAAGAGAACAGACTATCCTCTTCGGCAGTTTCTTGAAGCAGCTTCTGTTTTTGATTCAATTTTTATCAATGATGCCGAAATTGCAAAAGCGCTTAGAGAAACTGGTTTTGAAGGAAAAATTTTCCTTTTCTCAAATTTTAGGATGCTTTGTCACGACGGATTTTTTAAAGAATACGATATAAGACCAGTGATAACTGGAAAGAACAACTACGATACAGCACTTGGGAATTCTCTTAAACCCGTTTATATTCTCTCTGATAAAATTTGTCTGTCCGATCTGGGATTGTGTATTTCCAGAAAGGGTGAATCACAGTGTTTTTATAAATGTGACAACAGATGCAGAGAAAAAAGCACTGTCAAAGCGGGTCTTAATTTTCCTCTTTCCATAAAACCTGAACTTGCCGCTCCTAAAGATTGTGATGTGCTTGTTTTCTCAGATAAGCCCATCTTTCCTAAGATATCTACAGCCCCGCTTAGAGAACAGATACTGGAAAGGAACTGGAACTACAGATATCCCATTGCCAGAAACATTGTTAAGCCTGGCAAAACGACAAATGGTTCTGTTTTTATTTTTCCTTCCGATAAAAAGGTAGTTGATCTTTATGATAGAAGAATGCTTGAGTTTTATGCTTATTCAGGTTCGGTCTACAAGGGGAAATATGTTGAGCCTGCTTCTGTGAAACTTAATGGAAAGACAAAGATAACAGTATCATTAAAACATGGGTTTGAATCGCTTCTGATGGTTGAAAGATACTCTGAAGATGAAAAAGATTTCCTTAAAAAGGCGCGTCATTTCATCTATACTTTGCCTGAAAAGAAAGTGCTTGAAACACCTGTAATTGAAGCAGCTCCTGAGAGAAACGTTCCTCAAAAGAGAAGTGGAACAGGAAGATTCTCAAAAAGAGTCAAAATGACCCTTGTTTCTGACAATCTAAAAAAATTCAATGCATTTAAAGGCCGTTTTGTCGAAAGAGAGGTTCTGGTCTACAATTCAAAGATCGTTCCTCCAAGATATACCGGCTATGTTTATGTTGCCGGAAATATTACTGAAAAAGATCTTGAAGATATATCTCAAATGAAAAATCTCAAAGGGATCGTAGTTCCTGACGGGATAATGAAAGAAGTTTTTTTACGGATCTTTCCTGAAAAGGATATAATGCTGCACCCTGCGTCCTATGCAGATTCAGCTCTTGCCCCTTCGCTTCTTGCGGCGTCAACTAATGTAATGACATCAAGATATCTTTCCGAAAAGAGAAACAACTACAGCTGGAGAGATATAAATATAACGGTTAAGAACTATACCGGACATACTAATTTTATCACAAGAAGACGAATTCTTAAGAATGGTGGTAAGAAAGAGCTTTGGGTCGATCTTACCGACATCAATGATGCTGCTCTTAGATATCTGAAAGCTCAGGCCGAAGATGTTATCCGGAAATTGAAATAGATTCTCTGCCTTAGAACGAAAACTGAGTGTTATCTTTTTTTGCTAGTTCGTCAGGATTTAAAATTATATCTTCAAGTTTTCTTTTTGGAATTCTAGGGATTCCGTCTTTGCCGATGTAGTATATAACCTCGTCATCGGTTTCTTCGATGACTATATCACCCTTTGGTTTGCCGAGGCATAGTACGAGTATTATTTCAAGATGATCCGGAAGGTTGAATTTCTGTCTGAAAGCTAGTCTGTTTATAGCTGAAACAGTGCATCCTCCTAGACCTTTTTCAGTTGCTCCGAGCATGATGCTGTTCATTGCGATCCCTGCATCAACTCGACCTCCGGTATAACGGACTTTTCTGTCAATAAGCATGATAATGTAACTGGAAGGTCTTTCGCCCTCAACAGGCCCCTGCCATTTTTTTATATATCCTGCCCAGCGAAGGTTTTTGAAAATAAAATTGTTAGTTTCCTCATCGCTACTTAAAATATATTTGAGTGGCTGAAGGTTCATTGATGAGGTTGAGACTCTTGCAAGATCAACAAGATCTCTCAGAGTTTTTTCCTCAATGTTATGGTCTTGATGAAAAGTTCGATAACTTCTGTTTTTAAGAATAAGATCCTTGAGCATAATATCTCCCTGTCATTTAAAGAATACACAGGATTCTAATAATACTGTGTATTTAAGTCAATTTTGTTTTTTGTTTGACATAAGGATTTTTTAGAGTTAAACAATATTGGTATGTTTGATCGTGTGGAAACCGGTGAAATTCCGGTGCTGTCCCGCAACTGTAAGGCGAAAGCTGAGCCAGATACACAGATCGGATGAAGTTGCTCCGAGGAGGGTATTTGTGAAAATAAAAAGTATTATCATAATTGCAATCATTCTTTTTGCGTCTATCTGTTTTGCAGAAAATAATGTTATCAATATCGTTGGAAAAAAGAAGTGTAAGGGTGATTCGAGTAGCACTTCATCAAAAGTTACCGCAAAAGAAATAGAGCAGAAACAGGCTCCTACAGCTGGGGATGCTGTCAGGGAACTTCCCGGAGTCTATGTTAATGGTGAAGGAAGAACAGGGCAATCTCAGTTCGTATTGATAAGAGGTTTAAAAGCTTCAGATCTTCTGGTTCTTGTTGACGGTGTTGAGATTAGCAATCCTCTAAGTCCTACACGTGCTACTGATCTTTCGTTTTCTTCCGCATCTATTGCAAAGATGGAGCTTCTTCGCGGGCCTCATCCTGTTTTATATGGAAATGGAGCTATCGGTGGAGTTTTAAACATCACATCTAAAAGAAGCCATAAGGTCTTTGAACTTTCCTCATCGGTTTCAACTGCGGTTCTTGATATGAGTGATGACAGGTTCACGCCTGATACGGTTAACAGTTCTCTTAGTGTTTCTGGTGGAAACGAAAAGTTTTTCTATAACGGTGGGGCCACTTTTTTCTATACAAAAGGAATCTCAATGGCAGACAGTTATGCTGGAGTCAAGGAAGATCTTTATACTAACGAACCGGATCTTGATAGCGTTCTTAAAGGCGGAGCAAACCTGAGAGCCGGAGTTGATGTTGCAGATTGCACTACGTTTGATGTCATTTTTCGTTTTGATGCCGGTAAACAGCAGATAGATGACGGGCCCGGACTTGGAATGGATGATCTGAATAGAGTGGTTGATTCTCGATCAGTAATGTTCAGACCGGAGATTCGTACAAAATTTCTAAATAAAAAATGGAAAATGAAACTGAATTTTTCAATTCTGGATAGTGTTATGGGAGATAGTGATCCTCAGGATTCCGGAAAAATGGCAGGGGACATGGAAAGTCAGTACAACGCCAACAGATTTAAGGCTTCATGGCGCAATGATATCCAGATATTTAAGTGGAATAAACTTATTTTCGGAGCAGAATTCGGAAGAGAATGGGGTGATGCTCAGTATGAGGATTATTCAAAAGGAAGACTTTATGATCTGAGTTTTTCTCCTTCTCCTGATAATTCAGGTTCACTTTATGTCTATGATTCCATTCTTCTTTTTGATTCTCTGGAAATATCTGCAGGATTAAGATTATATGGCGGAGTTTATGAAATAAGACTGCTTGACGAAGAAAATGACGAAATGCTTCCTTCTCAAATAAAAACGTATGTAGAGCCTCTTTTTTCAGGTGGTATTTCTTATGAGACTCCATGGAATTCACTTATCCGCGCAAGAGTGGGAAGAGGATTTGCAGCTCCGACTCTTTTTCAGCGCTTTAGTCGTTATGCCAATCCCTATAGTGAACTTAAGCCTGAAAAATCATGGGGATTTGATGCAGGATACAGACAGTATTTTGCTGAAAAGAGAATTTATCTTGAAGGTGTTTATTTCTATGAGCTTAAAAACAACCAGATTGACCTTGCTAAGAATGGAACATTCAGCAATAGATATCAGATCGAAAATCACGGTCTGGAATTTGAACTGGCAACAAAACCCTTCTGGGGATTAAGTTTAAAGGCATCCTATACGTGGATCTTCAAGATGCAGGAATACAAGGTTGTTTCATTGGATGGAAAAAAGTATAGAGCCCCTGTTAAAATATTAAGAAGACCTGAACATTCCGTAAATGCCGTCCTTAACTGGAATTTTAGAAAGATACTTAATGTTGCTCTCATTATGAACTATGTAGGCGAAAGAAACGATGAGGTTTATAATTATCCCAAAACTCCATACATTGTAACTGTTGATGATTTTGTACTCCTTCATTTGGCTGTATCTGTTAAGGTTTGCAAGTATTTGTCTATATTGGCTAAAGTGGAAAACATACTTGATGATGACGATTATGCCTATTCTGTAGAGTATGGTACTGCCGGAATTACTCCGTGGCTTGGGTTGAAACTTGATATTTAAGAGAGAAAAATGAAAAAACTACTTCTAATTATGTTGGCTTTTCTTATTTTCGGTTGCAAAGGTGAAACGCTTTCGCTTCTTCCTGATGTTGACCAGACTGTTAATGATGTTGACACTTCGATGTTTAATGATCTTAATAGCGAAAATGATGAAGATACTGAAGACGGATCTGAAAGCGATGATCTTATGCCCGAGATAGAAGTGGATACTGATGTCATTGTAGACGATGATATGTTTCCCGAAATGGTTTCCTCTCTTCTTGTTGCTACAATAAAAGGTTATGATGTTCCTCAAAGTGGCAAAGTTTATGAATTTGATGAATTAACTCTGGATATGATATCCCAGAGTTCAGATGATCTGCTTTTTGGAAGTGAAACGGGAAGCGATACGACGTTAGCTGTTTTTAATGATACATTTTCTGTTCTTGCCCGTAATTACGGGAAAAGTATTTGTTTGTTAAAAGACATTTCAGAAAACATTATGAATCTGGATAGTTATACTGAAGCGTCAGAAGATTATATCAACTATCAGGATATGGTTTATAACGCAGTTAAAGATGAATATGTAATCAGTGCTAACAGTCTGGATGAATTGATTATTTTTAAGGATGGTGTTTTTAAAAGACAGAAAATTACTGATGATATTGGTGTTTCGCCGGTAAGAATGAGAGCGATAGATGAAAAGATCTACGTGAATCTTCAATATTTTGATGATCAGTGGAACAGCCAAAAGGGTGTAATAGCTGTTGTAGCTATGAATGACTATTCAGTTGAATATATTGATCTAGATGTGAAGAATCCAGGGGGAAAGATCGAATACAATCCTAATTTTGATAAAGGACATATTTACACAACATGTTCAGGCAGTTGGGCAAAAAGGGATGGCGCAATAGTCAGAGTTGATCTAAAGACACATAAAGTTGAAAAAGTCCTTAGCGAATCAAACGAAGAAGGATCTTTGCTTGATGTAGATCTCGTTGATATTTCTATTACCGATGACGGTAAAATTTACATTATTGTTTCTGATAATAATGAGAACTGGATAAATAAACTTTATGAATTTGATACTAAAGAAGGAAAGGTAACTGAAGTGGATACAGGTGTGAATGCATTTGTAGCAAATCCTATTGATTACAGCTCAACTGCTGACATGGTTTACTACTTTTGTGATGACAAAGAAAAGACCTTTTTAAAAGCAAAAAATGTGAAGTCTGGAGATGTGGAAAGTTATGAACTGGATGCAGGCCCGGCTTCTGTGAAAATATGGTCGAGATTTAAATAATTTTTGGAGGATAAAATGAAAAAGATTTTTGTTTTTACATTGGCACTGATGTTTATAACCTTTGTCGGATGTGATGATAAAGATAATAAAACAGATCAGGATCAAATGGATGATGCAGATGAATTTATTGATGAAGCAACAGATGAAGCAACAGATGAAGCAACAGATGAAGCAACAGATGAGGCGGCAGATGAAGTAACAGATGATGAATTAGATGAAGTAACAGATGATGATGTTGTTGAAGTTGATCCATGTGACCCTAATCCTTGTGATGCTTCTGAGCCTATTTGTTTAGCAGATGAAGGTGAAGCAGATGGCTATAAATGTTATCCGGAACATCTTGAGATTGCAGGTGAATATACTGACAATTATGGTGGAACTCAGATTATAGGACCGTCGATTTGGGATCAAGGTGCTTTTATGGGTAAGTTTAATATTTCTTCATGGAATAATGACAGTAATTACCTTGTTGCTCAGAATGATTCTGATAATGAATATAATGCTGATCTATATAGTCGTTTTGACTGGACTATTGATGGAACAGATACCTACTTCTGTCAGACAGTTTATGATAAAGAAACCGCTCAGGATGCAATTGATGCAACTCCTGCTGATTCGGAAGATCTTGATGCTGGATGCGGTGGGTTTTCATGGAATAAACTTATTCACGTCCCGATAGATATTCTTGGAGAACATAAAAGTGGCTCAGATCCTTACATGACAGATCATGTTATAAGTTTTGCAAAATGGGATCAGGGTGAAATGATGGGAGTTTTTAGTTTTAAAGCGCGTTATAACTCCGAAAATTTTGCAATTACCCAGAATGATTCCGTAAATGCCTATAATCCAGACAAGTGGAGTCGTTTTGACTGGACGGTAAGTGAAGGAAAAACATTCTACTGTCAGACCGTTTATGATGCTGGTCGGTTTGAAGATGCTTATGAAACTGTACCTGCTGATTCAGAAGATCTTGAAGCCGGTTGTGGTGGATTTCCATGGTCTGAATTTACAGATTCCAGCCTTGAAATAGTTGGTGTCTATCAGAGTGGAAGCGGTGAGTATATTACTGATCATATGATTTCACAGACTGTATGGAGTCAGGGTGCATATGGTTCTTATAATGTTGAAGCTTTTTTTAATACTGAAGGTTATCTTATTGCTCAGAATGGTTCTGACAATGAATATAATCCTGATAAATGGAGTCGTTTTGATTGGACAAAGGATGGTGATGATCTCTACTACTGTCAGTCAGCTTATAATGCAGAGAATATAGTAGATGCTTTTTCTACAACTCCAGCTGATTCGGCAGATCTTGCAAGCGGTTGTGGCGGTTTTCCATGGTCACTGCTTACACTAGTTGTTGAAGAAAGTATTGATAAAGGAAGTGTGGATATCGATAGCTGGGCAGGCACAAATGTTTCTTATACCAAAGGAACTGAGGTTACAGAATACGATGATCCTACAAAAGCTCTTGGGTCAGCGGAAGGAACTTCAGCAGATATCGTATGTCTTGGAAGAGGCGGAAGTATTGTTCTTGGGTTTCCAAGCGGAATTGCAAATGGGACCGGTGCCGATTTTGCAGTTTTCGAGAACAGTCTTACTGAAATTTTTCTTGAACTTGGATATGTTGAGGTAAGCAGCGATGGCACAAATTTCATCAGGTTTGACACATACTATCTGGGAACTGAGCCGTTAGGAGCTTTCGGTAATCATGATCCTTCACTTATCTGGGGATTTGCTGGAAAATTCAAACAGGGACTGGGAACACAGTTTGATCTTGCTGATCTAGCCGGAAGAGCTGAAGTTGTTGATGACACTGTTGACCTTAATGCAATTTCCCATGTGAAAATAGTTGATGTGATTGGTGACGGAAGTGAACTCGATTCACTCGGAAATCCAATTTATGATCCATATCCTACAACTGGAACAGCTGGTTTCGATCTTGATGCTGTTGCTGTTATAAATGAAGTAGCTTCTGAATAATCTCTTGAAAAAAATCTAAACTTTTCTATAATTATTTCAGTTGGTTTAATAAAATTAAAAGTTTAAATGAAAAAAAATCTTTTTAAAATCTTTTCTATCATTGTTGTTTTATCAATATTTTCTTGTTCTGATGTCTCTGTAAATACTACTGAAAATGAAAATATAGCAGATGTTGAAGCTGAAATCATTGTGGATAATGAGAACGAATCGGATATGGATCAAGATCAGGACATAATTCCTGATGATGAGCCGGGGTGCACTTGCGACACAGTTGAAGGTGATGAGGACGGTGATGGAATTCCCAATACAGTTGAAGGATGTCTTGATAGTGACTGGGATAATATTCCGGACTGTATGGATGAGGATTCTGATGGAGACGGAATTGCTGATAAACGGGAGTGTCTGATCCAGCCATGTGTCGATACGGATGAAGATGGAACACCTGATTATTTAGATAGAGACAGCGACAACGATCATTTGTCAGACAAAAAAGAGCTGGATGAAGGAACTAATCCCTATATTGCTGATACTGATCGAGACGGCACAAAAGATGGTGCTGAAAGCAAATTTGGTACTGATCCTCTTGATCCGGAAAGCAGACCTCCTGATGGTTTTTATTATGTGATGCTTGATTACGGTGGTGATGAAGAAAAGTTACTTATAGATTTTACTACATCGGGAGTTGAACTCGATATTGTGACAATGTTTGATGTTACCGGGTCAATGCAGTATCCTTTTGAAAAGATTAAAGAACAGGTTTTGTCTGTAATAAATGAGGATCTTCCGGCAAAAGAAGATGACTTTTTCATATTCGGTATAGTGGAAGCTCCCTACAACGTTGTTTTGCCGGTTACTCATGATAAAGATGTTTTCAACGCTTCAATTTCTGAGGTTTTCAAGCCTTACGGTAACTATGAAATTCTTCTTGAAACTATTTACCAGACAACTGTGGGGGACGGGTTTTCAAGCCAGATTGGATATTATTTCGGGAATAATTCGGAAAATATAGAAGATGTGATTTTTTCTTCCCAAAGTTGTGAAGGGCAGATAGGAAATGTGGGAGGGCTTTGTTTTAGAGAAGATGCTTCACACCTTGTGGTTTTATTTACCGATCAGGAAATAAACGAAATACCATCGGAAGAGGAAGTTAAATATACCCGATATTATGATGATGTCTGGGTTGAAGGAGAAGAAAAAGGTCATAATCAGCAGGAAACTCTTCTTGCGATGTCGTTTAATCATGTGAAAATTATAATAGTAAATACTTCTTTTAACTGTGATAATGATGGAAATAACTGTAAAATAGATAATTATGACAATGACAATCATGATTATTTTTCAGAGATGACAGGTGGAGTTGATTCATATGGTAATTCTTTAAGTTTTCATACGACTGACAAGGCTGGAAACGGAATAAGAGAAAAATTGGCTGATGCCATTGAAGCTTTGACAGAGTATTCTGAAAAAGATGTGACTTTAAACTTTGAAGGAAGTTATATAGCTGATAATAGTGACGTTTATACAACTGATGTTATCAAATCCTTCAGACCATTTCAGGCAGATCCTGCTGAAAATATTGAGAAAATGGAAGATATTTTCTTTTATAAAGTAAAACCTGAGACAAAGTTGACTTTCGAGTTGACACTTCAGATAGATTCCTATCTTCCGGGTGTGTCATGGGATAATATTTCTGAATTTACTGTAAAACTGATGAGCGGGGATCAGGTGTTGGGAATAAGAGTTGTAAGGTTTTATTACTATATTGAAAATGGCCCTAATTTTTGAATTAATTCAAAGTCTTCTTCAGGTTTTTTTCCTTTTACGGTGGGAAGGTTTACATTTTTTCACCAATAGGTTAGGTTCTTCAAGTTTATTCAGGGACATATTGGTATGGTCAGAAAATCTATTGCAGTAAGAGTTACAAAAGATGCTTTAAGGTATATACGGAAAGGTCATCCTTGGGTTTTTGAGAACTCTATTGTTTCTCTTAGTCAGGAAGGTGAACCGGGAGATATCGCCGTGATCTTTGATGAAAAAAAACGGTTTGTGGCTGTCGGGTTGTTTGATCCTTTTTCAATGATAAAAATAAAAATTTTGCAACATGGAAAGCCGGCAGAGATAGATGAAGAATGGTTCAAAGAAAAGATAAACAATGCTTTGATGATGCGAAAAGAATTCATTCCCGCCCAAACTGATGGATACCGTCTGATATATGGAGAAAATGACGGGTTTCCGGGATTGATAGTCGATATTTACGGCGACAGTGTTGTTATTAAGATATACTCTCTTTGCTGGATCGTTTATCTTGAAATCTTATCAGGATTGTTTGCTGAAATTGTAAATACAAAGAGAATTGTTCTGAGAATGTCACGACAAGTAAAAAGAAATGAATTTCTTCAGGAATTTAAAGATGGTATGGTGATTTACGGAAAAGAGTTGAGTGGTCCGGTTGTTTTTTGTGAAAATGGGATCTCTTTTTACAGCGATCTTCAAAAAGGGCAGAAAACAGGGTTTTTTCTGGATCAGCGGGATAACAGAAGCAGGGTTGAAAAGTTGGCGCAAGGTAGAAATGTGCTCAATGTTTTTTCATACAGCGGGGGATTTTCACTTTATGCTGCAAGGGGTGGTGCTCAAAGTGTAACAAGTATTGATATTTCTCCTTATGCCGTTGAAGCAATTGCGCAAAATATTAACCTTAACAGCGAAAATGAAAAGATATCAACAGGTAGTTATAGAAATCTGACAGGTGATGCATTTGAAACGATGGATACGCTCATTAAAAACGGCGAGAAATTTGAATTGGTCATAATTGATCCGCCAAGTTTTGCAAACTCACAAAAGCACAGGGAAAAAGCTCTGAACGCCTACGCAAAATTAATAAGATTGGGCCTTAAACTTGTTGCAGAAAACGGAATACTTGTAATGGCGTCCTGTTCATCAAGAATAAAAGCCGAAGAATTTGCCGATCTTATTGAAAAGACAGCCAAAAAAGAAAACTGCAAACTGGAACTGTTTGAAATGACAGGACATGCCTTTGATCATCCAGTGAAAATACAGGAAGGGAAATATCTTAAATGTGCTTACTGTAAGGTTTTTTAAGAATAGTCAGGATAGAATTCTTTAATTAATTCAAAGTCTTCTTCAGGTTTTCGACCTTTTACAGTAAGAAGGTTTCCTGTCATTATCGAGCTTGCGCCTGCAAGAAAAACTAGTGCCTGAGAGTCCTTGAAAACTTCAAGTCTTCCACCGCAGACTTTTATATCTTTTGTGGGCATTATCATCCGTGCAAGTGCGACGATCTTTACTGCTTCAAACATTGAAACAGGTTTATTATTTTCAAGTTTTGTGCCTTTTACGGGGACAAGAAAATTTAATGGAACAGCATTTGGATCAAGCTCCTTAACTTCAAAAAGAAGATCAGCTCTATCTTCAGTGTTTTCTCCAAGTCCAAAAAGTCCGCCGACACAGGTTTCAAGTCCTGCTGTTTTTGCATTTTTTACTGTCTGAGCACGTTCTTCATAGGTGTGAGTCGTACAGACTTTGTCAAAGAAATTCTTAGAGCTTTCAAGATTGTGATGACATCTTTTGAGGCCAGCGTTTTTTAATTTCAGCAATTCTTCAACTGACATTATCCCAAGTGAAGCACAGACAGAAAGTTCGGGTAATTCTTTATTGATGTCGTTAACAGTTTCGCAAATTTGTTCAAGTTCATTTTTCTCAGGAGATCTGCCGGAGCAAACTATGGAAAAAAACTGTCCGTATTTATTATTTAATTTTGCGTCTTTGACAATGCTTTCAGTGTTTCGAAGCTCATAACAATCAACATTGACTTTATGATGAATTGACTGAGCGCAGTATGCACAGTTTTCGGTGCATTTTCCATTTTTTGCATTTGTAATAGTGCAGGTTGTGATTTGTTTCCTAAAGTGGTTCCTCAAGGCTGACCCGATATATATAATTTCATGAAGATGTGAGTTATCAAGTTTGAGGAATTCAATTGCTTCTGCTTTTGACACAGAGCCTCCGTTGAGAATTTTGTCAGTTAATTGTAGATGCATTGTTTCTCCGAATTATTTGAGCCATTTTTTGACGTCGTTAAGAAATTTTTCGGGCTGATTTATAGAAACACTGTGAGAACTTACAGGATAAAAGGGCCATGTAACAGTCACATCTTTTCCGTCCTTAAATTCAACGGTAAATGACTCGTCTCCTTGCGTAACATTCTCCACAGAATCATAGATGGCCACTGTAACGGGAATTCCTGGAGAGTAGATTATCATATCTTCTTCTGCATTGGTGATAAAGGTTTTTGTATCACGTATGTTTTCAAGAAACATCTCAGAGTTTATATCATCATAAGGTGAGGTGGAAGCCATATAAAAAAGATAGTTTACATTGCTCTGAAGATCGATAAAGAATTCGTCCCATGGCTCAAGTACGCCGTAAGTGCTATCAAAATTTGAGCTGTAAAATGGTTGGATCCGACTTTCTCTGTAATTTATTTCAGTTTTAACTATCTCCGGTATTTTGCTCATATCGATTAGCTGTTCAGTCTGAAGTTTTGTCAGGGAAGCATCGTCATATCTAAAAGCTTTATCTCTATTTGTTGCAAACAATCCATCTATCTGTAAAGGGTCATTTTTGATCAACTTTCCAAAAAGTTCGTATTGAACAAGTTTTTCAGCACCTATGTCTGAATAGTCGAAAAGCCATCCTGCAGGTCTTCTGTATGAATATATGTCCCTTCCGGCGTCTCTGAGGAAGTTTAGTGCATTGTTGTGTGGTTCACAGCTCCAAATGACTTCTGAACATGGCTTGTAGTCAACACCGGTTTCACTTTCAACTGTATATAGCGGACTTCCAGGCTGCTCGAGAAGTTCTCCGCTTTCATTGAACTGATCTTCTCCCATTATAAGTGGCTGAATAAGTATCTGGGAGGAAAACTGCTCTTTTATAATTTCTTTTGTTGGAAGAGCTGACATCTCAGAATTAATGTCCATAAAATGCTTGTCGATCATGCCAAAAAGACCTTGATCAAAAAAGTTTCTGTTGCCGTCTGTATAATCTCTAACGTTCTGAAGAATATTTAGCATTGCCGTAGCTCGGGTTCCGCCGTAACTTTCACCAACGATAACAACTTCGTTTGACTTAATGACCGGATGATTGTTAAGAAAGGTAAGAATAGTTCTAATAAAATCAGCTGCATCCACAAAAACATTGAAATTGCGTGTGTTAAATTCAGAACTTCTGGCGTTTCTATCGGAAGGATCATTGATCATTCCATATGAAAATCCAGTTTGTCTCGCATCAAGATAGAGCAGATTGCCAACCTGATTCCAGTTGTTGGGGTTTTCAGTTACATCAATGTCTGAATATTTCTGATCAGCGGTCATTTTTGCAGTGTTGTAGCAGAACAGAAGCATAGTTGCAGATCCCGGGCCTCCGTTAAAGAAAACAAAAAGAGGTTTGTCTTCGGGATTTTCATCTGCCGGCTGAAAGCTGTACCACATTCCTGCGACACCTGACTGAAGGTTTTTTCCATCAAGTGAGTAGTTATTTACAGGGAGATAGATAAATCCTGATTCATAGTCAATTGTTTCAACAACCATATCTTCATCCGGGATATCAGTAGTATTGTCAATAGTTATATCATCCGTCGAGGTATCAGGATCTTCATTATCTGAAGTTTTGTTGTCATCTTTTGAAGTACCATCATTTTCTGTTTCTTCATCGGATATTTCAATATCTGTGTATCCTGAATCTGAACCGGAGTGCGTAGTTTTGTTTTCACAGGAAACAATAAAGACTAAAATAATTAAAAGAAAAAGAAGTTCTCTCATGACGATACCTCGTTTATTTAAATTCTTCTGGATATTTTATGGCACTTTCAGGAAAGATCTCAGCACTTTTTAGCCGTATGGCAAGACAGTCCCACGAGGGATCGATCCTTTTGTAAATAAAATAACTTTCAGCTGGATCTCCATCCTGATATGTCGGTGAACCTTGTGACATAGCAAAATTATCAGTCCAAAGCACCTTTTGTTGTTCAGCCCAGGTTACCAGACCTCTGATCTCACCGTTTTCCCGAATTGTTCCATCAAGGATCGTGCTAGCTTTCTGAACGATCTCAGCCCAGCCGTTCACAACTCCTGAAGATCCCATTTTTATTCCGTTTATGCCGGAATTATCCCAATCTTCGACTCTTGGATCATCAACTTCGGTAGGAAGATCGTTCTCAGGATCGTCAAGTGTGCATGAACGTACATCCCAGACTTTGTCCTGATGAAAAGAAATAGTGCCGTCATCTTCATAAGTAAGGATGGCTTTTTTAGTAACAGGCACAAGTGAATCAGCGTATGAATCGGGCATAACGGCTTCAAGCATTGCATTGTCGTTACCGACTTTCAGTCTACACATGCTATTGGTAGTTGTGATTTCTGAGCCATTCTGAATGATTTCAGTTCTAAGAACATTCACGGCCCAGGCAACAGGTGGAGATACAAGAGGGGGTTTTGCTCTGCCGAAAAGGATCATAAGTTTTGCCCAGGTCCCGGAAAGATCAGGGTAAGTGATAACATCTTCGTCATTAATGTCGAAATCGTTAGACAGATCCGTTTTCGCGTCAAGCATTTCCGCCTCTGTTAAAACTACGTCGGACAGGTCGTCGGACAGGTCGTCGGATGAATTAGACTGGTCTGAAATGTAATCATCTTCCGGGTTACTGTCTTCATCGATCTCTTCGATTATGTTGTCTTCGTCTTCCTGATCGCCACTGTTACTCATTGTGCAGGATCCGACAATAAAAAGAAAAAGAAAATAGATATAAAGGATATGACGGTTTTTGAATTTGACTACAACGTGCATTGTTTACTCCATTTTTACTGCAGAGAATCGGCAATTTTTATTTCAAAACTGTTTCTTAAACGTACTTGTGAAAGAAAGTTGTTAAAAACGCTATCTTCATCAAAATCTTCGATCTTAAATATTCTTCCACCGGCCATATCCACGTGGCCACCACCGGAACCGATGCCTGAAAGTGCTTCCTGGATCATAATATGGGCAGGGAGTTCTGAAAGTTCACTCCTTACCGAAAAGGTTATCTCATCACTTACTTTACAGCTTAACACTACAAAATCTATCTCATCTAAAGTAAGGAGATAGTCTGAGAGTATGGCGAGAAGGTTTCTGTTGCATCCGTCATGAAAGTGGCAGTATGCAAAATTATGATGAAACTTTGTATTTTTGAGCAGAAAGTCGTATTGCGGAAGGTCTTCGATCGTTATCGAATTTCTAACAAGAGAGTTTACAAGATTAACATCACTGACACGGTAGAGCATTGCAAAAGTGTCAATATCGGTGATGCTGACATTTCTGGTAAGCTGATGTGTGTCAAAGAGGATTGCTGTATGAAGTGCTGTTGCAACTTTGCGGGTCGGTTCAGCCTTAACGTCGGCAAAATAGGAAAAAAGTATAGTGGCGCATGCTCCGTAGTCGCTTCTAATATCACAAAACGGAACATCTTCAGGGTTTTCACCGACATGATGGTCAATAACTGCAAGAACTTCACCTCTAAGTAGAGCGACATTTCTATTTCCCTTGTTTGCATCAACGATCACGATTGCATCTTTTTCATCAATTTCGTAAGAACTGTGATGAATAAGCTCAATTCCAAGTTCATCGATCATTCTCTGGAGAGAATCTCTTAATATCTCGCCGTGATAAATGATAGTTGCCTCAATTTTATATTTTTTCAGTAGTTGCTGAAGTGCATAGGCAGTGGAAACCGCGTCATGGTCAGGGTAGTTATGAGTTTGAATGAAAACTCTCTTTCTTTTTTTAAGTAATTTAGCTATTTTCTTTATCTGTGCCATTTTTAGTTCCTGTGTTCAATTGTCTGAAATCGTTCCCTGAAGGGTTTTGAAAAAGTTTTAAACCGAAAAGATCGGCACTTGAAATAAGGTGATCAAAAATGTCTGACTGAATATCTTCGTACTCAATCCACTCGGTAGTATTTGTAAAAACATAAACCTGAAGAGGAATCCCAAGTTCATTCGGCTGAAGCTGTCTTACCAGCAGAGTCATATCTTTTCTGATCCGGGGACTTTGAGTAAGGTAGTTCTTCACATACTCCCTAAATGTTCCTATATTTGTAAGTTTTCTTCCGTTTATCGGTACAGTTGTGTCAGCTTTATGCTCATGATTCCATTTGTTAACTTCTTTTATCTGACTGTCTATATATTTAGATATAAGATTAATTTTCCTGATCTCTGATATTTCAGATTCAGAAAGATAGTGAATACTCGTAAGATCAATGTTGAGATTTCTACAGATTCTTCTTCCACCACTTTCCTGCATTCCACGCCAGTTTGTGAAACTCTCTTCAAGAAATTTATGTGACGGAATGCTGACAATTGTTTTATCCCAGTTCTGGACTTTAATTGAATGAAGAGCAATATCGATAACTTCACCGTCAGCATCGAATTTTTTCATTACGATCCAGTCGCCATTACGAATTGAGTTGCTTGAAGAGATCTGAACACCGGCAACAAATCCAAGAATAGTGTCTCTGAAAACAAGCATAAACACTGCGGTCATAGCTCCAAGACCGCTGAGGATGAGCGTTGGAGACTTGCCAAGCAGGATGGCGATTATTACGATAGTTCCGATAATGTAGAAAATAAGCACAACGGTCTGAACGATTCCTTTAAGAGGCTTATCCTTTGACACCTCAAGTTTATCGTAAATTTCAAGGAAAGCCTTTGAAAGACTTTTGAAAACAAACATCACAACAAGAACCATGTATGCCGCGGTGGCTCTTTTTATTCCATTTTGTGCTGAAGAAAAAATGGGCGCAAACCAGTAGATGACAATTGCAGGAGCAATGTTTGCAAGTCTTGAAAAGACCTTTTTTTCATATAGAACATCGTCCCATTTATTTTTAGTTTTTCCAACAAAATATTTAACAGTTCTAAGCACTAACCTTTTTGCTGCAAACCACGAAATTAGTGAGAAGCCGGCAATGACTGAAATGTTGTAAATGACAATAAGCCATTCTCTGTTGTTAAATAGTGTTTTAATACTTCCTGGAAGTATTTGTGAAAAAAGGATTGTCATTTTATCTCCTTCAAAAGATTTATAACGCGAAATTATAGGTTGATAGTCTGTTAAAATCAACAGGTATTACCTTAATTAATTTGTAATAGACACAAACAACTTGAATTTTGTGGCAATAACTGTAAAAATATCTGAGTTTTTAAGGAGGATGTTTTATGTTTTTCGATATTTTTGCAGTGTTGTTTCTTGTTCTTGCGATGGTTGCCGGATATTTAACAGGTGGATTTAGAGAGCTTTTGAAAATCGGTGTACTTATTCTGGTTTTTGTTGTTTTCAATATCCCGTCAGTTGAAGGGTCTCTTAAGGAATTCGCAGGAGCAAACCTGTATTCAAGTTTCTATATTGTTGCATTTCTCGTAGTTTATTTCATTGTTTATCAGATTTTCTTTTTCAGTCTTAAAGGACTTATTAAAGCACGGGAAGGATCGCTTGGTGAAGTCAACAAAACTATTGGAGTTGGAGCAGGGTTTTTTAAAGGACTTTTCATTCTTTTTATCATGATCTATATTTTTGATGCGCTTCTAGCAAAGAACGTTTTTATCGAACTTAAACCTTACGCAAAGGATTCAATGATCTATAGTATCGCAAAAGTGATAGTTGAAAAAACGGGTCTGGTATTTTTCTAAAACTTCAGTTTCTTAATTATTTATCTAAAAATTGAATATAGTGAGATAAAGGCTTTCCTTGAAGCTGCGAATCATAAAATAAAGGATACGAAAGCAAAGTTGAAAGTTTTTGTTAAAGCTCCACGGCAGGATAATTCAAGACCGCTATTTTCGCTTGAGACGTTAAGTAAAGTTGGTTTTCTGAAAATCCCGAAAGATATTGGAGGAAGGTTTTGTATTGAAGATGGTGATGGTTATCGTTATCTGGATTTTAACAAAACTTCAGAGCAGTCTTTAACTTTAACCCTTTTACCGTCGGATAAATATTTTGTGAAAGATCAGGAAAAAAAGAGAGAATATATTATTGAATATAAAAGCTTAAAAGAGTTCGTTTTAACTGAGCTTGAAAGTTCTATGTTTAGTTTTTTAGGAAGAGGTGCTGTTGATGATTCGTTTAGAAAGTTTTTGTTTGCTCAACTTTATGGTCTAAGTTTTTATAACGGAATTGTTGCAGCAAGCGGTGATGTGTCCGTCGAGATTAAAACCAAAATCGAATATTTAGATGAGAATAAAAAACAGAGAAATTGGAATGTTCCTCAATTATAAAGTTGGAGATATTAACTATTATGTTGATTCACAATAGGCCCAAAATCGCTTGATTCCCATCTAAAACCTAAATGAAAGTTGAAGTCCGTATTTTTTGTTTTTTTGGGAAATTATTGAAAATCTCCTCGTCTATTTTTGAAAAAACATCAGTGTAAAAGGCCACTTCGCACTTTTCTTCATTTTCTTTATCATCTTTTCCGGCATCTGCATCTCAAATGATGAAAAGCTGCTTTGAATATGTCACTTATGGAGATAAACACCAAAAATGTGGGCTGGGCAAAAGGGTGTGTCTTACTGAAATAAAAAGTTTATTAGTGTTTTTTTGAAACGATTGCGTTTTTTTTGCTCCGAGCTTATATGTTTGTTGTGCTGTTATTCTCTGATTGGGAAAGAGAATTTCATATAGTTACAATTGAATTAGATTTGTTTTTGTATTAATATTCATACAAAAGGGTGTGTTCTATTGTCTAATTAAAGATTGACTAAAAGTTTAGAAATGTTACGTTATTGGATATTTATTGATTGATAAATAGGAGTATAAAAATGAGGTTTTTGTTATTTATGTTTATGATCTTGGCAAGCAGTTATATTTATGCGGATGATATTTCAGAAAGTGATTTTGTTGAAGATCAGGATTCGAACTTAGAAACTTCAGGTTTGGAGAAAGATGAGATGATCAAGTGTTCAAGGGATAAGAGAAAGCTTAAACACGAATTGAAGAAGATAAAAAATAGTGATTCTGAAATGTACAGTTATTTGCAGGAAAGTTACAATGAAGAACTAAAAATTTGTGGAGACGATCAGAAATGTATCTGCAATGTTTATCCGTATTTGATAAATGAAATGAAAAATAAAAAAAATGAGTTTAGTAGCAAAAATGATTATAAAAGCAATGAAGATACGTATGTTGAACCTCCACGAAAAGTAAGACCTAAATACTCTCCCAGGCAGGATTTTAATTCTGAAAATTCGTATGAAATAAGTGAAGGAAAGAGATTGAAAGTAGAGGGTCAGCATGATATTAAAGTTGCTGAAAGATTAAGTACTGCTGCTACTTGGATGTTTGTCCTTGGGGGGGTATCATCATTAACGGGAATAATACTTATTGCTACAGAGCCAGACATGGTTGGTGTTGGAATTGCGATGACGGTTATTGGTGGGATTCCTTTGATAGTTGCTATTCCGCTTGTAATTGTGTCTTCATCTATCCGCCGTAGAGGAAAAGCGAAGATGGCCCAGGCAAATGGTTCCAACTCTGTGGCATTTAATATCTATCCGATAATATCTCCCAAAGAAAAAAAATACGGTTTAGCACTTTCTTTCAATTATTAATAGAGAGGTTTAGTTATGAGAAAAGATGTTTTCGTTCCTGTTTTAGCGTTAATTTCAATACTTGGTTGTCTATTGTTTGTTTCCTGTGGTGGTGAAGAAGACGAATGTTCCAGTGGAGATGCCCAATGTGGCAGTATAGCTGGCAAGATGGATGCAGGAATTAAAATTTGTGAATCCGGTGAATGGACTGTTTATAAATGAGCTGATTTCAAAACTATTTCCAGCTCTGAAAATGAAATAACCTATTAAAATCATTAGAAAAAACTTGCAATTGAAACAAAAATGCGGTATCCTTAAGCCATTGAAAA
>Ga0222695_1000041_pt1 | contig 90661 bp, 77 predicted proteins | sample AntAcemetage1398_FD_179834 | JGI IMG/M metagenome (GOLD analysis project Ga0222695, IMG submission 179834) | Saline water microbial communities from Ace Lake, Antarctica - #1398 | ecosystem: Environmental > Aquatic > Non-marine Saline and Alkaline > Saline | place: Antarctica: Ace Lake...
GATTGAAATCTGGATAAAAAATTTAAATATTTTTGTTATGAGAGTTGCTTCGCAGGGGTCATTAGAAACTTATTTGGAAAACCCCCGGCATTTTTTTTGGCTGGGTGACAATCGCTCAGTTTAGGTACTAGTTATACAAAAAAAGTCATTATTCTTCTTTTCTACTTTTGAAGTGTGTTTCCATCAGATGCTGAAAGGCTTCCCTGACTTCCGGATCGCTTATGCCGGATGATTCTTTTTCCATTTTCTTTATCTCATCATCATCAAGAGAGACATCAGAAAAGTCCATCTTTTTACCCCCCGGAGAGGGAACACGTCCAGCCTTAAAATGAATATCCCTGATTGTTCCTTCCCCCAGTTTTTTTTCAAGTTTTTCAATGATCATGCTTTTTAGAAAATGGAGTTCCTGCATCCATGCCGGATTTGAGACATTTACAAACAACGTGCCCCTTTTTGCACTTTCAAGGCAGGTATTTTCCGCAATTTTTTCTCCTACAACAGCAGACCAGATTTTGTATATTTTAAGGTATTCACTTTTATCTGTCAGTCCGGACTGATGAAGCACTGAGGAGAGGACTTCTTCGACCGAGAATATTTTATTTTTCTTTTTCATTTTTTGTCCCTTACCCGCTAGCTGATTTACAGACGGGGTATACCCTTGTTTATGAAAATTTACCATAACTCTTTTATAGTTGCAAAAATAAAACAGATTAAAAATACAGGCTAAAAAAACCGATTAGTAATTAATGAAGTCATTAAAGCTCTAATAATTGTTTTCTTGACATAATCCCAAATCCTTTTAAAAATATAAACTTAACATTTATGACGGACTCATTATTTTAAAAACAGGACAAATGATCCTTAAAAAAAATCAGAAAAGAGAACACTGGGCATCCAAATTCGGATTTGTGCTGGCAGCCACCGGTTCTGCTGTGGGTCTCGGCAATATGTGGCGCTTTCCCTATAAGGCCGGGGAGTTTGGCGGCGGCGCTTTTGTCCTCGTTTATCTGGTTGCGGTGATTGCCATGGGGATACCGGTGCTGATCGCTGAATTTATTATCGGCAGAAGCACCCAGAAAAATCCGGTGGGCGCGTTCAGGGCATTACGCAATAACAAGTTCTGGCCGCTGGTGGGTTGGCTTGGGGTGTTAACCGGTTTTATTATTCTTTCCTACTACTGTGTGGTGGGGGGATGGATATTAAAATATATCGTGTCTTCTTTGACCTGTGCTTTTGAGACCGGTGCAGCTGGCACCCGCTTTGAGAGCTTTCTTGCCAGTCCCGCTGAAATGGTCTTCTGGCACGGACTCTTTATGGGCTTTACCATTTTTATTGTTAGAGGCGGTATCAGCTCCGGCATAGAAAAATGGAGTAAGATCCTTATGCCTGCTTTTATCATCCTGCTGCTTATCCTGATGGTCAATTCTCTTTTTTCTCCGGGTGCGGAAAAAGGGATCAGCTTTCTGTTAAAGCCGGACTTTTCAAAGCTGACCCGCGAAGGGGTTCTGGAGGCTCTGGGAAGCGCATTCTTTTCATTAAGTCTGGGCATGGGGGCGATGCTGACTTACGGCAGCTATCTTGATAAAGATACCAATATCTCTGTTTCATCCCTTGAGATCGCTTTTCTGGATACTTTTTGCGCTATTATTGCCGGATTGATGATCTTTCCCATTGTCTTTACCTATAATATGGATCCCCAGGCGGGTCCCGGACTCTTCTTTATAACGTTGCCCGAGGTCTTTGCCAGTATGCCGGGCGGACAGATCGTCGGCATTACTTTTTTTGTACTGGTGGCCTTTGCAGCCATTACCTCTGCCATTTCTCTATTGGAGGTGGTGGTATCCTTTGTTATGGATGAATTCGGCTGGACACGGAAAAAAGCAGACTATGTTCTTGGGTTTGTGATCTTTCTGGCCGGGGTTCCTTCTGCCCTTTCTTTCAATGTCTGGAGCGGATTTACAGCCTGGGGCGGGAAGAATATATTTGATATGCTTGACAGCCTGGCCTCAAACTTTATGCTTCCCATCGGCGGATTTTTCATTGCGATCTTTGCCGGATGGGTATTGACCCATGGTGAGAAAGAGGCGGAGATAAAAAAGGTGGAAAACGCCTTTCATTTCTATGATATCTGGCATGTACTGATCCAGTATGTCACCCCGGTTGCGCTTCTGATTGTTCTGCTTTATACTACCGGAGCCTTAAGTTTTTTTGAGTAGTTTTTTTGTGTTAGGTAGTCTAAGAACCCTTTATTTCCCTTTTTCTAAATAGATTAAAAAAATATAGGTTGTCATATGTTTTTTGACCTTTTATGACAATTTCTATTGTTATATTATTATAAAAAAAGACAAAAGTTGGATGACGGATGTGATATTCTTTCTGACAATCGAATTACGTCATACATATAGTGCTTGCAAAAAAACAGCTTATCTAATAAGTTTTTATATAATTCTTACTAAATTTTAAATCATGGGCCGTTCGATATAATTGCTTTTTTATTAAGCGGTTCATCATTCATAGATCCTATGCCTAATAACCCTACTAAAATAAACATTTCATCCATCCGGGATAACCACAACCGGGGTTCGATAGGGCAGTTTCTTGCAGACAATGTGTCTCATGAGTCCAGTCTGTCGGTTGTTTCTGCATATTTTACCATCTACGCTTATGCTCATTTAAAGGACCAGTTCAACCGGATTAAACATCTCAGGTTTTTATTTGGTGAGCCGGCCTTTATCAAATCCATCGACCCCTCAAAAAGCAATAAAAGAGATTTTAAGATAGAAGATGATAAAATAGTTATCCCGCTTGAAAGCAGGCTTACCCAGAAGGCTGTTGCGAAGGAATGCGCTGAGTGGTTACGGCAGAAGGTTGATATTAAGTCTATGGTAAAACCAAACTTTCTTCACGGTAAGATGTATCATATACGGCAACAGAGCGGTATTGAAAAGGCGATTATCGGCAGTTCAAATTTTACGGTAAATGGACTTGGGCTTGGTGGAAATTCTAATATTGAACTCAATATGATTGTCGACAGTGATCGTGATAGAAATGATTTGCGGCAATGGTTTGATGAATTATGGAATGATGATACCGGTCTTGTTGAAGATGTTAAAGATCAGGTGCTACAATATCTGCAGCAGCTTTATATCGAAAATGAACCGGAGTTTATTTATTTCAAAACTCTATTTCATATTTTTGAGAATTATCTTGATGAACAGCAGAAAGGCGGCCTGCTGACGGAACGCACAGGTTTTTTTGAGAGTGAAATTTGGAACATGCTTTATGATTTTCAGAAAGACGGTGTCAAGGGAGCAGTTAACAAGATCCTCAAGCACAACGGCTGCATTATTGCAGACAGTGTCGGTCTGGGTAAAACGTTTGAAGCCCTTGCCATTATCCGTTACTTTGAACTGCTCAATTGCCGTGTGCTGGTGCTGTGTCCCAAAAAACTTTCAGGAAACTGGACAATTTATCAGGCGAGTCAAAACAATATACTGAATCCATTTATCAAAGATAAATTCAGCTACACGGTTCTTTACCATACAGACATGGGAAGGCTGTCAGGCCGATCCGATGCTAATGGTATAGACCTGGAAAATTTCAACTGGGGTGCTTATGATCTGGTTGTGATTGACGAATCACATAATTTTCGGGGCAATCCTCTGGATAAAACAAGGGATGACGGAACTGTCCGGATGAACCGTGCTAAGTGGCTGATGGAAAAGATAATCAAATCGGGTGTACAGACAAAAGTGCTCATGCTTTCAGCTACACCGGTAAATAACAATCTGCGTGATCTTAGAAATCAAATTGCCTTGCTGACAGAAGGCAAAAATGAAGCTCTTTTTGAAAGTTCGAATATTAAGGATATTTCTCAGACTCTGAAAAATGCTCAGACAAATTTTACACTTTGGGCCGATCCGAAGCGCAACCCGCAGCGTTCTGTTAAAAAGCTTATTGAACGTCTTGACTCCTCTTTTTTTAAACTCCTGGATGAATTGACCATTGCCCGTTCACGTAAACATATTAAAAGTTTTTACAATATTGCTGCTATTGGTCAATTTCCCCGCAGGTTAAAGCCGAAATCCATTTATCCGGGCATAGACACGAAAGATCGATTTTTTACTTATGATGCGCTTAATAAAAGAATTCTTGAATACAAGCTCACAGTCTTTAATCCCTCTGCTTACGTAAAAGAGGAGTTTAAGGCTAAGTATGAAGAAAAGGCGGGCAAGGAGGTGTTGTCATTTAAGCAAAGTGACCGTGAACATTTTCTCATCGGCATGATGAAAGTAAACTATCTGAAACGGCTGGAAAGTTCTATCGAGTCCTTTGAAATCTCCATGGACAGGACCATAAAGAAAATTGAAGTTCTTGAGGATAAAATTAAGCGTTTTATAGAGACAAAAAACAGGTCACAGGAAGAAGATCTGGTGCTTTTGGAGCCTGACGAAGACGAACTTGAGGAAGACAGTGATGATCTGGAACAGTGGCAGGTAGGTAAAAAACTGAGGTTCGATTTGGTAGATCTTAGGCTGGAAGACTGGCTGGCCGATTTACAAAAGGACAAAGAGGCACTTTCTGATTTATATAACAATGCGGTCGCAGTAACACCTGAGAGGGATTCAAAACTAAAAGACTTAAAGCAGCTTATTTTAGAAAAAGTAAAGAAACCCATAAACGACGGGAATAAAAAAATAGTTATTTTCACAGCTTATGCTGATACTGCTCAATATCTCTATGCCTGTCTGAGAGACTGGGCAAAAAATGAATTGGGTGTACATGCTGCGCTTGTCGCCGGTAGTGTCACTCACACAACCTTCGGCAAAAACGATTATTCAGCAATTCTTACCCATTTTTCGCCGGTCTCAAAGAACAGGTCAAAAATGAAATCAATGTCTCAGGAAGGTGAAATTGATTTGCTGATTGCTACGGACTGTATCAGTGAAGGTCAAAATCTTCAGGATTGCGACTGTCTTATCAACTATGATATTCACTGGAACCCCGTGCGTATTATTCAGCGGTTCGGCCGTATTGACCGTTTGGGAAGTGTTAATAAAAAAATCCAGCTTATAAACTTTTGGCCTACCCGTGATCTTGATAATTACATAAACTTAAAAGAGCGGGTCGAAGCACGCATGGCTCTGGTGGATGTCACTGCAACAGCAGATGATAATATTCTTGCAACCGATCAGATTGAAGAACTCATAGAAGAAGACCTGAAGTATCGTAACAAGCAGTTAAAGAAGCTGCGGGATGAGGTTCTAGACCTTGAAGATATAGAAGAAAACGTGTCCCTTACCGATTTCACTCTTGATGATTTTCGTATTGAGCTTTTAAACTTTTTAGAAAACAACCGAAAGAAACTTGAAGACGCACCTTTCGGCCTGTATTCGGTGGTTCCTTCTCCTTCCGGCGATCATACACAGTTTCTGGATATTAATAAATTTTCTCCGTCTGAACGGGAAATTATAAAACCCGGAGCGGTTTTTTGTCTGAAACAAAAGGGGGATACCGTTGGGAATGAAGAAGTGAACCCGCTGCAGCCTTATTTCCTCGTGTATATCCGGAATGACGGTACGGTGCGTTTCAATTATACGAATGCCAAACAGGTTTTGGAAATTTACCGTCTCATGTGCCAGGGACGGACAGAGCCTTTTGAAGACCTTTGTGAGCTTTTTAACAATGAAACACAGCAGGGCGAAGACATGAGCCAGTATTCGGATTTGATTGCTCAAGCAGTTGAAGAAATAAGCCGGGTGTTTAAAAAACGCGCAGCTCGTAAATTGCTTACAAACCGAAGCGCACTGCTTGTACCCAAATCAAAACAGGTACACGGCATGAACAATTTTGAGCTTGTAACCTGGCTGGTGATAAAATAAACAAATTACTGCGACTGTCAATAAAGAGCGGTTAAATTAAATATTCCCGAGGCTTACATGCCATTGAAAAAAGTACCAGCAGCCGAATATCAGACGCTTTTAAGTGAAATCAAAAACCGTATTCATACGGCACAGTATGATGCCTTGCGGGCGGTTAATAAGGAGCTTCTTGCTCTTTATTGGGACATCGGTCGAATGATAACGGATCGGCAGCAAGGGAAAACCTGGGGCAAGGCAGTGGTTGAGCAGCTTTCCGGAGATTTGCAAAACGAATTTCCCGGTATCAGCGGCTTTTCTGCCTCCAGCTTGTGGAGAATGAAAAATTTTTATGAAACTTATGCTTCTTGTAAAAAACTCGCACCACTGGTGCGAGAAATTGCCTGGAGTCACAATATCATTATTTTGGAGCGCTGTCGTGACATGCTGCAGCGCGAATTTTATATCCGTATGACCCGTAAATTCGGCTGGACGAAAAACGTGCTCGCTTTAAAGATTGAAACTCTGACTTATGAAAACACCCTTCTGAATCAGACCAATTTTGACAAAACCCTGCCGGAAAAAATAAAAAACCAGGCAAAGCTTGCTGTAAAAGATGAATACCTGTTTGATTTTCTTGAGCTTGGGCAGGAGCATTCCGAACGGGAGCTGGAGCTTGCGCTGATTTCTAAAATTGAAAAATTTCTGCGTGAACTGGGAGGCATGTTCGCCTTCATGGGCAGTCAGTACCGCCTGGAAATTGAGGGAAATGAATATTTTATAGATCTGCTGCTGTACCACCGGGGGCTTAAGTGCATGCTTGCCATTGATTTGAAGATAGGCAAGTTTATGCCTGAACATGTCGGCAAGATGCAGTTCTACCTTGCTGCGCTTGATGATCTTGTGCGAATGGAAAACGAAGGCCCCTCTATTGGCATGATTTTGTGCCGGACAAAAGAAAAAACTATAGTTGAATATGCTCTGAGGGAAAGCAACAAACCCATCGGCGTAGCCGCGTACCGGATTGTGAAGCGCCTGCCGGCTGAGCTGAAAGGGCAGCTTCCGGACCCAAAAGAGATTGAAAAGCTGTTGCTCGAAATAAAATAAAGGAGGGCCACGCTCCGTCGTGGCCGGAATAGGGAATGGACGCGATGAAACGCATCCCTCCAAAAACAATTAATGTACCCTTCGGAGGGCCACGCTCTGTCGTGGCCGAAAAAGTTTCATCGTGACCGGATATGATTAAAAATTTATCGAAACGAAAAACGCCTGTTCATTATTCTGTGCACAATAGCGGTACTAAGCCTGTTATTGTGTATGTTACGGTTTGCACTGACAAGAGAAAAAAGATATTGTGCTCCGGGACAGTTCGAAATCTTTTATTGCACGCATGGAATTTAGCTGATTCCTGGTCGATAGGCAGGTATGTGATTATGCCTGACCATATTCATTTCTTCTGCTCACCGGTAGCGGAAGATTCCTTCGTTCCTGGCAAGTGGATACAGTATTGGAAAACCCTTGTTTCCCGCGAATGGCCGAATCCGGCGGAGCAGCCGATATGGCAGAAGTCGTTCTGGGATACGCAGCTCAGAAGCAGCGACCGTTATGAAGAAAAATGGCAATATGTCTGTGAAAACCCTGTGAGAGCAGGCCTTTGTTTAAAAACTGAAGATTGGCCCTGGCAGGGAGAATTAAACGTATTGGAATGGTGTTGATGGAGGGCCATGCTCTGTCATGGCCGGATTAGGGAACGGACGCGATGAAACGCGTCCCTCAAAAAACAATTAATGCGTCCTTTGGAGGGCCACGCTCCGTCGTGGCCGGTAATGTAAATGTTATGGAGGGCCATGCTTTGTCATGGCCGGATTAGGGAACGGACGTGACAAAGCACGTCCCTCCAAAAACAATTAATGTATCCTTTGGAGGGCCACGCTCTGTCGTGGCCGAAATAAAAAAAGAGAACATCAATGAGCATAGATCTTAAAATAGAGATTCAAAATTCTTTAAAGCGTTTTTTATCCGGAAATCTAACCGAAAACGCACTGAACCTGTTTAAAACTCTGGGTTATAAAACCGATCGTCAAAGTCCATTTAGTCAAAAAACATTTGAGTGTTTCAGGGATTCTTTTCTTGATGCCGACAGCCGTTTTGACGAAAAAAAAGCCTTTGTTTCAGAGTGGAAATCCATTGATCTGTTATTTCAGCTTTCAAAAGAAGATCTGTCGTCACAGTCCTCTCTGTTTGATACTAAACAGGTTGACCAGACTGTCATTGAAACCTATCTCTTTTTTGCCATCGAGCTTGAAAAATCCGAATATACCCGGTCTTCACTGGCCCGGCTCACCCGGGAAATAAACAGGGTTTTTCCCATGCCGGTGATGCTTGTGTTCAAGCATGGTAAAAACATTACGATCTCTGTTATTAACCGCCGCTTGAACAAAAAAGATGACTCTAAAGATGTTTTGAAAAAAGTAACGGTTATCAAGGACATTTCCATTGAGAAACCTCACCGGGCACATATTGAAATTCTGTTTGACCTGTCTGTCGAAGAACTCCGGCGTATTCACAAGTTTACCAATTTTGTAGAGCTGCATAATGCTTGGCAGAAAACGCTGGATACAAAGGAACTCAATAAACGTTTTTACCGCGATCTTTCCAACTGGTATTTCTGGGCGATGCGGGAAGTCGTTTTTCCCGGTGCAGCGCTGGAAGCCGATAAAAAAGGTCTTTTTCAGCAGGATGAGAAAGTCCGGGAACACAATGCCAAAAATCTTATCCGTCTGCTTACCCGCATTCTTTTTATCTGGTTTATCAAGGAAAAAAATCTGATACCCGACGAACTGTTTGATGAAAAATACATCAAAGAACATCTGCTTGATAATTTTGAGCCAAACAGGAAAAAGAGCTGTGCCGTCGCAGCTGACGCCGCCCCAATGAGTAAATATTACCGGGCCATTCTTCAAAATCTCTTTTTTGCCACACTCAACCAGACTGCGGGCAAGCGGGAATTCCGCAAAGAAGGCCAGCAGATGAATGTGACCAGCCTCATGCGGTATGAGCGTTATTTTAAAAATCCGGAAACCTTTCTTAAGCTGGTGGAAAATGTTGTTCCCTTTATGAACGGCGGACTTTTTGAATGTCTGGATTCTCCTGATCCGGTGCGAAAAGGAAAAAAAGGCGGGGATATCATTATCTATGAAGACGGTTTTTCTGATCGTAAGGATAATATGCTTTGCGTTCCCGACTATATCTTTTTCGGTACAGAAGAGCATACGGATTTGAGCGACGTGCTTGGCAATAAAAAGCAGAAAGATGTACCTGTCAGCGGGCTTATTAATATACTTAAATCCTACAAATTTACGGTTACTGAAAATACGCCTATTGAAGAAGACATTGCCCTTGATCCGGAACTTCTGGGCCGGGTATTTGAAAATCTTCTGGCCAGCTACAATCCCGAAACCAAAACCACTGCCAGGAAACAAACCGGCAGCTTTTATACCCCCCGTGAAATCGTCAATTACATGGTTGATGAATCACTTAAGGCATATCTCAAGCAGAAGCTGGAAGCAGAAGCCGGAATGAAACCGGAGGATGCCGAAACCGGTCTGGATTTTCTGATCGGGTACAATGAAAAAGAGCATCTTTTTGATGAAAAGGAAACAGTGGTTCTCATCAATGCCATTGATACCTGCAAAATTCTTGATCCTGCCACAGGTTCGGGCGCGTTCCCCATGGGTATATTGCATAAGCTGGTACATGTTCTGCACAAGCTTGATCCAATGAACAGGCTATGGAAAGAGCGCCAGATTAAAAAAGCGCAATCGATTGATGATGACGCTATTCGCGACCAGCTTATTGAAGACATAGAAACCGCATTTGCCAATAATGAGCTGGACTACGGCCGAAAGCTCTATCTCATTGAAAACTGCATCTACGGTGTGGATATTCAGCCTATTGCTATCCAGATCAGCAAGCTCCGCTTTTTCATATCACTCATTGTTGACCAGAAGGCGGACTGGTCAAAAGAAAATTTCGGTATCCGCCCGCTTCCGAATCTGGAAACCAAATTTGTGGCGGCCAATACGCTTATCGGGATTGAAAAACCAAAATCGCAGTTAAATCTTTTTAATCACCCGGAAGTCGTCAAGCTGGAAGATAAACTAAAAGATGTGCGCCACCGTCTGTTCAGCGCCAAGACACCGGCAACCAAACGAAAACTGCGGGAAGAAGACCAGACGCTTCGTGAACAGATGGGAAAAATTCTTGAGAATAGCGGATGGAGCAATGAATCCGCGCGCCAGCTTGCCGGCTGGGATCCTTATGATCAAAACGCATCAAGTCCGTTTTTTGATCCGGAGTGGATGTTCGGAGTTATGAATGGTTTTGATTTAGTAATAGGGAATCCTCCTTATCTAGGTGAAAGAAAAAATAAGCAAAATTTTATTGCTATTCAGGAAAGTTCTTCAAATAAATATTATTTGGGTCGAATGGACTATTTTTATTTCTTTTTTCACTTGGGTGTTGATTTTTTGAAACAAAATGGAATTTTAAATTTAATTACAACAAACTACTTCCTTACTGCTCTTGGGGCAAAAAAATTAAGAACCGACTTGAAGAGCCGGGCCATATTGTGGCGGGCTGTAAACTTTAATGAAAGTAAGGTTTTTGATAGTGCAGCAGGTCAGCATAATATGATTTTATTTTTAGAAAAAAGCAATCGGTACTTTATTGAGTGTGAGGTTTCAATATCAAAACTAGAAGGGCTCATATCTGATGATCAAATAACATCAATTCTAAATTCACATTCCAATAATGGATTAACATATAGTCATTGTCTTAAGCAAAATGACCTTTGGGATGGAGATGAATGCTATTTAAGATTATCTGGCTTAAAAAACAAAACAATACCCATTAATCAAATTCTTGAAACAATAAAGCAGCAATCAACGGATTTACTTGGAAATATTTGTACTCCATTAATAGGTCTAGAAAGTAGTTTGGATGAAGTATATGTGATTTCAAAAAATGATATTAAACTCATAGTCCAAGATGAAAATCTGGAATTACCGCACATTAAACCTTTTTTTAAAAATTCAGATATCGATAGATATAATCTTAATACCGTAACGGATAGGTATATTTTGTATTTACATGAGAATATTCATGATATTAAACAGCTTAAGGGAATTTATTCCTATATAAAAAAATACGAGACACAAGTCAAAAACAGAAAAGGTGCTAATTTGCGTGGTGCATTTAAAAGAGGAAACTGGTGGGTGTTAAATACTCCACGATTAGATATGAACTTTAAAGATGAAAAAATAGTAACACCTTATCGTACAAAAAGGCCCTGCTTTGCTCTGTCCGATGATGAGTGGTATGCATCTAGAGATGTTTATTATATTATAAAAAACAAGGCGGGTATCTCCTTGCGTTATATAGTTGCATTGTTAAATTCCTCCCTTTATTTTTCTTGGTTATATTATAGGGGTAAACGAAAGGGTGAGATGCTGGAAGTTTACGCAAAGCCTTTAAAGGAAATCCCAATTAAGGAAATTTCAATCAAAGAACAAAAGCCGTTCATTTTTATAGTAAATCTGACAACAGCCGCTCACATATATTTCAATAACAAAACATTTATCGCTCTCTTCTTTGAATACCTGATCGATGCTATGGTTTACGAACTTTACTTTCCTGAAGAAATCAAGACGGCAACGGCAGAAGTGCTGAAACATTTGACCACGTTGCCGGAACTGAAAGATGACTGGAGCGATGAGAAAAAGATGAAGGCTATCGATAAAGTTTACAAAGAATTATCCAATCCGGCGCATCCGGCAGCCATCGCCATGGAGAAGCAGAAGACTGTGCCCGAGGTGAGAATTATTGAAGGTCTTGATAAATAAGATAGCTTCGCTGAAAATAATCAGCGGGACAAAAAATGAAAAACTTGAGATGGGAGAATAAAAAAGGCATATATGCCGATAGTGAACATGCTCCGTGGGCAACTATCAGGAAATTCCGAATAGCGAACCGGACGCGATGAAACGCGTCCCTCCAAAAACAATTAATGTGTCCTTCGGAGGGCCACGCTCTGTCGTGGCCGCAGGGAAACGAGAAAGACACAGGGTTACATCTTAAATATTGTTTTGACAGTTAAAAAAAAAGCTGCTGCCCGAAAATAAGAAGAAGAATATGCAATCCTTACCAATATCATTCATGAAAAATGGTCGGAAGTAACGGTACATGAGCACAAAAACACAAAGAGGTTAAAAACACAAAATCTGCGTGATCATATGCTTAACAAAAAAGCATTAATCATAGAATCAAAAAACCATATATATACTATTGGAGTTACCTATGCCCGACAATGACAAAATACAAAGAGGCGAAGAAATCAGGAACATGCTGAAAGCATTTTCTGAAAAACATCTTGCAGATGAGTTATACGGCTATTGCATCAGGCTGCTTGAAAAGCTTGTCCGAAAGCGGACGGTTTCAATCGCAAAAGGAAAGCCGGAAATATGGGCCGCCTCAATTGTGCATGTTATCGCCCGCCTTAACTTTCTTTTTGATAAAGCAAACCCCTGTTTTCTAACTGCCGACACAATTTGCGGTTTTTTCGGATGCAGCAAATCAACCGTCAGCAGCAAGTCAACCGATATTGAAAAGGTGTGCAGAATTCGCATGGGTGATGCACAGCTTTGCCGTCCTGAAATTTCAGATTCCCTGACCATTGTACAGCTTCCAAATGGAATGGTTGCCACAAAAGAGATGCTCAGGCACTGGGAAGATTCCGGCCCCCTTGATATTGTGGTTGAGCTTGCAGACTCTGAAACATCAAAAGAAATCCTGGCCGTTATGGCTGAAAAAGAGCGGCAGCAGAAAATGGAGGAACAGAAGCGCATTGAGCGCCGGGCTGAGATCAAAAGACAGACAGCCGATGAAAAAAAGAAAAAACAGAACAGGCTGCAGCTGTCGCTGTTTGATGACTGAGATTGACGGGAGGAATTATGAAGAATTTAGTGAAAAACCATAGTGGCCGCGGCTGTACGAAGGAGCAAGGGATCAAGGATACCCCGATCCTGAGTTTTTAACTGATGGATTTTTACCGCTGGGTTTAAACCTATTCTCCCTGTTGCCGGAACAAAGAAATTTGAATTTCGCCGCGCTGTTTTTAAAAATCCGGATGTTAAAATAGTGGTGGTTTATGCCTCCGCACCCGTTCAAAAAGTTATTGGAGAATTTGAGATAGAGACAATTATTAAAGATGAACTGGAAGCCCTGTGGCAGCAAACCTGTGCATATGCAGGCATAAGCAAAGACTTTTTCTTCAGATATTTTTCCGATAAATCATGCGGATATGCCATACAGATAAAGAAAGCAAAAAAATACAGGCAGGCTCTCTGTTTGCGTAGTGATTTTAATGCGACGCCACCTCAATCATTTATGTATCTGGATGTGGTCCGGGCATAAAACATGCCCGGTTTTTATTCTTATGAAAAAAGGCGGGAAATTACTGTGTTGGAATCTATCAACCATGTCCGGATAAATATAAATCCGGAGATAGTTGATTAAGGAGGGGCTTAATAATGAAGGACAGTAACCGGACGCGATGAAACGCGTCCCTCCAAAACCAGGAGGTTAATTTCATGGAGGGTCACGCTCTGTCGTGGCCGGATTAGGAAACGGACGTTACTGAGCACGTCCCTCCAAAACAAACGATAAATCCTTATGGAGGGTCACGTTTTATTGTGACCTGTAAACTATGAATGTGCCTGAAAAAATAGTTTTTGAGTTCTTCCGGAGATTTGGTTCTAAATAATTAAAGGCAACGCATCCATAGAAATAAAAAACTCTCTGAAAAAGGTTACCAATGAAATTAAAATGTACTCTCTGTTCAAAAAACAAGGCGCAGCGTCAATGCATGCTGAAAAATAATGCCGTCATCTGTTCATCCTGCTGTGCTTCCATGCGCAGCGAAGACTGTCAGGCCTGCGGCTACTATGCTTCAGCAAAAAACTATTCTGCCCAAAAGGAGGCGCGGCAAAAAGGTTCAGAATTGGGTGACTACCAGTGGCTCAGGATGAGAAAAACCGAGGGTGAGCTTATTCCGATGATGATGCAGTATGTTGTACAACGCTTTGGCCCGGAGATGATACTTGAGGCCTGGGATGAGTTTATGGGGTGGCCGGACGACCTTCCTGTGCCGGAAGAAAGCGAGGAATTTGAGACGATATTTTTCCCCTGGTTTCTTTTTAACTGGGAGCCTGAAGCGGATGAATCCGAACCCGGGCTGCCGCCTCTTCCTGAAAAACAGATTGCGCTTTGTTATCTTGAGGACAACAGGGAACAGCTTAATGATTTCCAGAAGCAATTTATAGAGACCGCATGCGCGCTTCCCTACAGTTTTTTTGTGATAACCGATATCGTGCCCGGGGAATCGCTTGCCCTGAGGGATCTTTTGCTGCAGCGGGAGTATGTTGTGAAAGAGCGGAAGGCGGCGAGGCCTGAACTAAAAGGAGTTATCTTGTTTTCGCGGATATTGACCCTGGGGGACACCTCGGTCATGTTCGGCGCGGCGCCGATTGCAATCCAGCCCGCACACCAGAACAGGTTTATTGATCTTCGGGAAAACTGGAAAAAATATGGGGTGTGCTCGACACAGAATTTCTTTTTGAGTATGACCTTGAACTGCGCGATGTTTATTTTGAGTTTAAAGATATAATAAATAACCCGAAAATGCCTACGCTCACCAATACCGACGGAGAGTTGTTTGAATTTATAAAACTTCACTATGATCTGTTGTGCGAATCCCGTGAGGCTTTTGACAGGTTAAGACCTTTGCGGCTGGATGTGCCGGATGAAGACGCGCTTCAAGAGGCCGGGTACGGCAAGGACGGCGCACTTCAGGAAATATCCTTTGCATGGTTGAAAAAGGGAAACAGGAAAAACCCTTCCTGGGACAACACGGTTATGGGCAATCTGGAAATCAGGAAAAAATCTCTTACGATTGAAGTCAACTCTCAAAAACGGGCAGATAAGGCGCGGCAGCTGGTGAAAAAGCACTTAAAAGACATGGCGGTATACAAAACGGCGGTTATCCAGTCGGCTGAATCCGCTTTAAAGGAACTGCAGAAGACTCCGTCCCTGGAAAAATCTGAAAATAAACGAAAGCAAAAAGAGTTTGAAGAACAACCCGAGGTACAGGCGTTTCTACGGGAAATACAGGAAAAACACTGGGAATCATGGGTTGATCAGAAAATACCGGCACTTGGCAATAAAACACCACGCCAGGCCGCAAAAACAAAAATCGGCAGGGAAAGGCTTGAAGCGCTCCTGCTTGACTTTGAAATGCGGTCTCATCAGGACCTTCCTGATATCAAAAAGCTGAGGGATACGCTGGGGCTTTAATGAAAGACATTATGCTTTTAACCCGGACAGAGATATTAGGACAACACCTTTTCTTCGAAAAGGGTGAGCGGCCCATTGCAGCTTACCCTTCGCAAAGCGCTGGAAGTTCTTATTGTGCAGCCGTTTTTTTGTCAGGTTATTCCTCGGGTTGTTTTCAGCATCAGTGAGCCGCCGGTTCCAAAGGCCAGGGCGATACCGCCGGCCAGAATAAATGCCAGAGAAAAGGAATTTGTGGTATCTGCCAAAACACCGGCGAGATAGGGGCCCAGGGCTTGTCCCATGCCAAAGACAATTGTCATCAGACCCAGAGCTGCCGGTGCCAGCCGCGGGCCGAACACATCTCCGGCAAGAGCAGCCATCAGTGCGGGGATGCTCCAGGCCGTGACGGCAAACAGTGCCGCTGAAACATATACGGCTGTTATATTACTACTCAGCCCAAAGATTGAAAAGGATATTCCCTGGAGGGTGAAAACACTCAGGAGTGCAATCCGGCGTCCGAAGCGGTCTGAAACGCTGCCCCAGATAAAACCGCTGACCATGGAAACCATGCCGATCTGCATCCAGAGGGTGCCGGCGGCATTAACCGTGAAATGGCCGTCTGTCACCAGGTGTCGGACAAAGAAAGTTGAATAAATAATATAGGAGAACCCGAAAGCGCAGTAAATCGCTGCCAGCTTCCAAAGCACAGGCGATTTCCATAACAGGTGCCAGTCCAGGGCAGGTGACTCTTTTTGAGTCATCCGCCGGCTGCTTTCGGCTTTGCTTTCGCCGATGGGCTTTAAATTTTTATCCTGAGGCCGATTGCGCAGGAATATGCCACAGATGATACATAAAAGGAGGGTAATTGCGCCGAGGATATACCAGCTGATGCGCCAGCCCTGGTCTCCATATCGGTTCAGAATCACAGGGATCATCGGTCCGGTGACAATCAGTCCAACGCTGGATCCGGTAACCCCGATGCCGGAGGCCAGTCCGCGTCTTCGGGCGCCGAACCATGCCGAGACAAGTCCCATGGCAGGAACATTAGCGCCTGCGCCGCCTACCCCGGCAAAAAAACGTCCCAGGCATGCGGCACCAAAGTCCGGCACCAGGCCGGTGAGCAGCATGGCCAGGCCGACGATCAGCAAAGAAATGGAAATAACGATTCGCGGGCCAAAGCGGGCAGCCAGTATGCCGGCAAAAACCACGGTTAAAAGGTAGCCGATCAGATTTAAGGTCTGGAGCAAACCGGTTTGCGTATTGGTCAGGCGAAGTCCGTCCTGCATTGCCGGGAGGATGCTGGTGTAACCAAACCGTGCCAGGCCCAGAGACCCAAAAACACTCAGTACGATCAGTCCGAGAAGAATAAAGCCGTAATGAAAATCGGAATCCTGAGGAATTTTATTTATGGTCTGTTTGTTCATGGCTCTCTGTGGCGTTAATTATAAGTCCGGCAACAATAACTTACTTGCGGGTTCCCAGCACCGTTCCGGGTTTAAGATTATGTCCTTTAGTAAAGTCATTTGCTGACATTCTTTTTTTGCCTTCCAGCTGAATCTCTTTTAAAAGAAGATTTCCTTTTCCTGCAGATACTTCTATTCCTTCACCTGACACGGAGATGACTTGTCCGGGAGATGTTTCTTTTTTTGCAGCCCGTTTTTTTGCAGAATGGATCTTTAGCCGTTTTTTATCTAAATACGTAAAACATCCCGGCCAGGGGGTCATGCCCCGGACCTGGTTAAAGAGTGTTTCCGCAGGAAGGTTCCAGCGTATCAGGCCGTCCTCTTTTCTAAGAAGCTGTGCATAGGTGGCTTTATCCTTGTCCTGAGGCGTCGGGCTCCATTCGCCGGATTCAAGCAGGTCCAGTGATCTGCCAAGGAGAGCTGCTCCGAAAATTGAAAGTCTGTCATGCAGCATGGAGGCGTTTTCTTCCGGTCCGATTCCAAACTTTTCCTGAATAATAATATCTCCGGTATCCATCCCTTCATCAAGAAGCATGATGGTCACACCGGTTTCTGCCTCTCCGTTAATAATCGCCTGGTTAATGGGTGCTGCCCCCCTGTAAAACGGCAGGTAGGAGGAATGGATATTTATAAATCCATTTTTGGGTATTTCAAGAAGCGCTTTGGGGAATATCTGTCCATAGGCAGCAACGACGGCCAGGTCCGGAGAAAGGTCTTTAAACCGGTTAATAAAATCCGGGTCTTTTATTTTTTCAGGCTGCATTATCCTGATGCCCTGTTTCAGAGCCAGGTCTTTTATGGGAGATAACTTTAATCTTTGTCCTCTTCCAACAGGTCTGTCCGGCTGGGTAACAACACTTAATATCTCCTCTTTCCTGTCAATAAGGGTCTGCAGGGAGGGAACCGCGAATTCCGGGGTGCCGAAAAATACGATTTTTTGTTTTTTCATATGAAAATCTCCGGTTACGTTTAAGTAACCAGATTAGCACATTTAGAGATTTATGAAAAAAGAAAAAGGAGGAGGGCGGCAGGAGAAAGAAGTCAGAGGAGGGGGGCTTCAATGCTTCTTCCTCCTGCCTGAAAAAAAGCCTTTTGGCTTTAGAAACCGGTTAATCCCGGTTGTGAAAAAAAGGTGTTTGTGTCTGTCACAAATATTAGCTGATAACAGAAAAAATACAATTCAAAGAACTGTAAAACAAAAAGCCTTTTGATTTACATAAGTTTTACTTTAAAAACAGCAATAATTGTTTATAATTGATAATGTAAAAGGCTATTTTATGAGCTAATTTAAACGGAGAAAACAGATGCCAAAATCCAAAATGAAAATCCTTATTGTTGAGGATGACCCGGCAATTTTAAACGGGCTTCTTGATGTGCTTGTTTTTAACGGTTATCTGCCGGAAGGTGTTGAAGACGGGGGAGAGGGCTTGGAAAAAGCCCTTGAGGGAAAGTATGATCTTATCATCCTTGACTTAATGCTTCCCACCCTGGACGGAATCTCGATTTGTAAAAAAATACGGCAGGAAAAACCGGTTCAGCCGATCATTATCATGACGGCAAAAGGCTCGGAAGATGATATCGTTGTTGGATTTAAAGCAGGGGCGGATGACTATATCAGCAAACCTTTTTCCTTAAGAGAATTAATGGTGCGGGTTGAGGCGGTTCTCAGACGTTCCGGCAAAAATCCCGGAGATGAAGAAATCGATGCGCTCGGCATTCATTTTGACGGTAAGAACCTGGTTGCCTTAAAAGATGAGATGTCTGTTGAACTGACCCGGCGGGAGATGGACATTGTGTCGTACCTTTACCGGCACAAAGACCGGATTGTATCAAAAAAAGAACTTTTAAAGGATGTCTGGGAATACTCTGATGCAGATATAGAAACAAGAACTGTAGATATTCATATCCTTAAACTGAGAAAAAAAATTGTGTCCCTTATCGGAGATGTCCCGGCCATACAGACCATTCGGGGAGAAGGATACAGACTGGAGCCGAATCATTGAAAAAGCTGAAACTTCTTATTTTCATCTTTTGTTTAGCTGTATCAGCACCGTTTATCTATTTTTCGCTGCAGGCCAATAAGAATCTTGAAAAAGAGGAAAGAGCGGAACTGCAGTATTTTGCCGATAAGCTGTTTGATGAGATGGAAGAGGAGCTGACCTCTCTTATTGTAAAGGAGGAAGGCAGAGCCATAGATGCCTATAATTTTAATAACACTTCTTTTCATTCCAGGGAAAACACACCGTATATCCTGGGGTATCTTCAGAATAACCCGGACGGATCTTTTCAAACCCCGGCTGCAAGGATAAATAACAGTGGATCCTTTAGCCGGTTTAGGCTGATGGCACAGCTCGAAAAAATAAATCACGAATTTAATAAAAAACGATCCTTTCTTGACAGCCCCAAAGGCACAGGCTCATCCCAAATATTAGTAAAAAGTGATAAAGCGAAATCTCCTTTCGAGGAGAAGTATCTGCGCCGTTCCTCTGAAAGGAAAAGAAGGGTGTCTCCGCAGCAGAAAAGGATCGAGTATATTACCCTCGGCCAGCTGATGAGCATTGTCCAGCCGGACCAGAAAGAGCTTCTTGAAATGAAACTGATGGCAGAGAAGGGAATGCCGGATATAAGCATTTTTAACGATTATATCACCAGAAAACTTTCGGAACTGGACCGCCTGAGACGACAGACCTATGCAAGCATGTATGAACGTGACATATCAAATAACAGTTGGTTTGATTTGCCCGGGGATGATGAAAAGATGCAGGTTGAGGTCGATCCCATGCGGTCGGTTTTTGTGGATGACAAACATGTGTTTATTTTCCGCAGAATCATACTGAACAACCAGATCTACCGGCAGGGTGTGGTGGTTAAGGTCAATGAATTTCTAAGCCGTATGGTAGAGACCTACTTTAAGGGCCAGCCCATGGCGGATTTTACCAGCCTGACCCTGAGTGTAAGAGACGGGGGAAAAAATATTTCAACGCTTCAGGCCGGTGAGGTTTCTTCGGCTGCCGGCTTTGTTTTAAACCGTTCGTTTCCCCGGCCTTTTTCTTTTCTTACCGCAAAAATTTCATGCAGTGAAATACCCGGTTCTCCGGGCAGGACAACACTTAATATAATGATATTCGGTTTTATAGCCATAATACTCATGGGAATGTTTGCGATTTACAAAAGCACACAGGCGGTGGTAGATCTTTCTGAGCGCCGGTCAGGCTTTGTATCTGCGGTGACTCACGAACTAAAGACTCCTTTAAGCAATATCAGGATGTACATAGAGATGCTTGAGCAGGGAATAGCCTCTACGCCTGAACGCGAACAGGAGTACTACCGTATTCTGGGTTCAGAAAGTTCACGTTTGTCCAGGCTGATCAATAATGTTCTGGAGTTTTCAAAACTTGAAAAAAAACAGCGTCCTTTAAATCTGCAGCCGGGTAATCTTGAAGAAGTGTTAAAAGAGTTTACCGACATACTGAGTGAAAAATTAAAACTTGAAGGCTTTCATCTGAAGATTGAAAAAGGTGAATTAAAACCGTTTAACTATGATCGTGAGGCCATGATCCAGATACTCATAAATCTGGTTGAAAACAGCATCAAGTTCGGAAAAACATCTGATGAAAAGGAGATCACTCTCTCCATTAAAAACGAAAAGAAGTATGTGCAAATCAGCATTTCAGACACAGGTCCTGGAATTCCGGGGTCTGCTCTTAAAAAGGTCTTTGATGATTTCTACAGAGTGGACAGCAGCCTGACCCGAAAAACCGGGGGAACCGGTATCGGTCTCGCCCTGGTTAAAAATTTTGTTGCTGAAATGGGCGGATCTGTTTCAGCAGCAAACAATAAAGGCCCGGGCTGCACCATTACTCTTCTTATTCCCGCAGGTTAACTTTTTTGTCCTTTTGAGCTTAATAAAGTTTATTTTCTTTTTTTAATTTTTAAAGTATATATAGAGAATATACCCTGAAAATCATAAGGATTTATTATAAAAAATGCTTACTGACCGTCTCCGGGAATGTATTCAAAAAGAGTTTGAAAACTTAAAAAACAGTTCAAGCCTTCTGCGTCCTTTGATAGAAAGCGGCGGTTACGGCCTTGCTCTCATTTCCTCTGATTTTCATGTAATAGAAGCAAACTCCAGGATGCTTGAGTGGTTTCCCAAAACACATGTCTCCACTTTCCCCTTATGTCATAATTCCTTTTACTTTCAAACGGACGTGCTCTGTGAAAATTGTCCAGCAGTGAAGAGTCTTAAAGACGGAAAAAAACATTCTACGATCATAGAGCAGAAAGTAGATAATAAGAGCATTAGTTTTAAAGTTTCCTGTACACCCATAACCGGAAATGACGGAACGGTATGGGGGATGCTGGAACTGGTAGAGGATGTATCGGAAAAAATCCGGCAGGAAAAAGAATTATCCTATCTTGAAGCACGCTATCAGCAGATGATAGAAAATGCAAGTGACGCTATCATCTCTTTTGATGTTGATGGAAAGATCTTTCAATTTAACAGAAAATCTCAGGATCTTTTTGGGTTTTCCCTTGAAGAAGCAAAAAAGATGACCATTTTTTCTTTAATGCCGGAAGAGCTGCATGCCCAGCAGAAAAAACTTGTACAGGAGATATTTTTAACTGGCGATGATTTACAGACAAGCAGGGTTTTTGAAGGTGTCTGTCTTACAAGAGAGGGAACAAGTGTTACCATTGAAGCAACTTTTTCACGTCAGATAACAGCAGGCAAACAGGCGATTACGGCAATATTGCGTGACATTTCCGAAAGAAAAATTTATGAGGAAAAACTTAAGTCCTACACCGGAGAACTTGAAAGGGAAGTGGAATCAAGGACAAAACAGCTTCTTCAGTCGGAGAGACGATATCGAACATTGCTGGGTACGGCAAATGACGCAATCATTTCCACGGACAAAAACGGTAAGATTCTCTATCTTAACCGGAAGGCCCAGGAGCTTTTTGAATACCATAAAACAGAAGTTCTCGAAAAAAACCTTCTTAAACTTGCACCTGAAGAGGTCTGGGATACAGCTTTGCAGGAACTTCAAAAAGCTGATTTTTCTGCGCGGGGAAAAATATTTGAATCTTATGGTATAAAAAAAGCAGGGGAAACCTTCCCGGCTGAAATAACCGTTTCTCTGTTTGAATGGGACGGTGAGCATCACCTTACTTTTATCGCAAGAGATATTACCTTAAGAAAAAGTCTTGAGACCGAGATCAAGGAATACACTGCAAAGCTTGAAGAAAAGGTAAGGGAAAGGACTTATGAACTTACTGCGTCCCAGCAATCCCTTAAAGAAAAAGTCTCAGAACTTTCCATTCTTAATGAGATAAGTGAAGTCCTTGCCAGTACAACAGACGTAAATGTTGTTTTAAACGTCATTCTTGCCGGTGCAACGTCTCACCAGGGCCTTGGATTTAACAGAGCATTTCTTTTCCTGCTGGACAATGACCGCTCTTTTCTTGAAGGAAGGGTTGCTATCGGTCCGGCAGATGCGGGTGAAGCACAGAAGATATGGGGAGAGATTCTGGGGAAAAACCTGTCTTTGAGAGAGACCCTTCAATCCTATACGGATATTGATGAAAAAACAGATACACACGTAAATAATATTGCCAAAAGTATCAGGATTTCTTTAGCCGATGAAAATAACATCCTGATTAAAGCAGTTAAATCCGGGGAATCTTTCAATGTGAAAGATGCTGCCGGCAGTCCTGATGTACCGGAAGAACTATTGAATAAACTGAACTGTAATGAATTTGCCATTACGCCGTTAATTGCTGAAGGTGTTGTACTCGGTGTTTTATGGGCAGACAATGCGATCACAAAAAGTCCTATTGAGCACCATGACATTGAGAAACTTCGGGCTTTTGCAATAAACGCAAGCCTTGCCATAGAAAAATCAGAGCTTTATAAGGTAAATGTGGAAAAGGTCCTGGAGCTTGACATTGCTTATAGAGAGCTTAAAAAAAACAGGGACCGGCTTATCCGTGCTGAAAAACTTGCAGCTGTGGGTGAGATGTCGGCAACCGTTGCCCATGGAATCAGAAATCCGCTTGTTGCCATCGGCGGTTTTGCCCGGCGTTTGTTTAAGAATGAAAGCAGGGAAAGCACAAATAAAAAATATCTGCGGATCATTGTTGAAGAGATTGATCGTCTTGAAATGATACTTTCAGAGCTTTTAAGTTTTATACGGCCTCAAAAATTGAGTCTGGAGAAGATCTCCCTTAATGAGGTTATAGATAAAAGTCTGCAGGTGTTTGATTTTGAATTTAAAAAAAGAAATGTGGCGATAGAAAAAGAATTCAGTCCGGTTCCCACTCTTGAGATCGATTGCGGCCAGTTTAAAAGGGTGCTTCAAAATATGTTCAATAATGCGATGGATGCTATGCCTGAAGGGGGTCGCTTAAAGATAGTCACCGGAATGGAGGATTCTCTTATTAAACTTTCAGTGTCTGATACCGGAATAGGAATTCCGGAAGAAGATCTGGAAAATGTATTTCACCCTTTTTTCACAAGTAAGGCAACCGGAACAGGTCTGGGCCTTCCTATCTGTAACCAGATCATATCAATACATAATGGTCATATTAGTCTGGGAAAAAACGAAGAAGACGGTATGACCTTTAATATTTACCTGCCGCCGGTCAAAAAAGACGATACCGTTTAAGTATATGAATAATTGTCCCTAATCTTTTTTGTCAGTTTCTATTGAACTGATATAAAGTTCTTTTTTCTGCTTTTCATCAATGGGTGAGGGCGCTCCCGACAGAAGACAGGCCGCTTTTGCGGTTTTTGGAAAAGCGATGATGTCCCTTATTGATTCTGCACCCGTCATCAGCATGACCAACCGGTCAAGCCCCAGTGCTAGCCCGCCATGGGGCGGCGCACCAAAGCGGAGCGCATCCAGTAAAAATCCAAATTTTGCATCAGCCTCTTCTTTTTCGATTCCCAACAAGCCAAACATCTTTGATTGCATCTCCTGCATATGAATACGAATGCTTCCGCCACCGATTTCGCTGCCATTCAGGACAAGGTCATATGCTCTGGCACGGACTTTGCCGGGGGTTTTATCCAGAAGAGGCATGTCTTTTGTTATCGGTGAAGTAAAAGGGTGGTGGACTGCCGTCCATCTCTGCTCTTCTTCGGAGAATTCAAGCAGCGGAAATTTGTTGATCCAGATGAACTTGAACTTCTGTGAGGGTTCAATCCCCAGTTTTTTGATCAGGTGAAGACGGACATTTCCAAGGGCTGTACAGGCTGTCGTAAACGACGGGTCAGCAACGACCAGTATCAGGTCGCCGGTACCCGCAGCAGTTGTTTTTTCGATCTCTTTTTTTTCTGTATTGTTTAAAAACTTCTTTATAGGAGACTGCCAGCCGTCGGGGTTGATCTTTATCCACACCAGCCCCCCGGCTCCGTATGTTTTGGCAACCTCGGTAAGCTCGTCAAGGTCTTTCCGTGAAAAAGAAGCCCCCTCTTTTAATGTGAGTGCTTTTATGGCCCCGCCTTTTTCAAGGGCGCCTAAAAAAACTTTAAATTCTGAATTTTTAACCGCAGCGGAAATATCTGTAAATTCAAGACCAAATCTGACATCAGGATTGTCAACCCCAAAGCGGTCCATAGACTCTTTGTAGCTGATCCTGGGAAAGGGTGTCTCCACATCAACGGACAGGACCTCTTTAAACAGGGTTTTCATCATATCTTCAAGGATCCGGTAAATGTCCTCCTCGTCAATAAAAGAGAGCTCCATATCTATCTGAGTAAACTCAGGCTGTCTGTCAGCGCGAAGGTCTTCGTCTCTAAAACACTTTACGATCTGGAAATAACGGTCAAATCCGGAGACCATCAGTATCTGCTTAAAAAGCTGCGGTGACTGGGGGAGTGCATAGAAACTTCCGGGCTCGATCCGGCTCGGAACAACATAGTCCCGCGCGCCTTCCGGAGTGCTTTTGGTCAGAAAGGGAGTTTCGATCTCGATGAACCCGCTGGAGGCCAGGAAGTTCCGGGTGGACTGATAAAGTTTGTGTCGAAGCAGAAATGTTTTCTGTACTTCAGGTCTTCTGAGCTCTAAAAATCTGTATTTAAGTTTATTTCCTTCGGAGGTCTCGATCTTCCCGGCCACTTCAAAAGGCGGGGTTTCTGATTCGTTAAGGATATAAAGTTCTGTTGCTTCGAGTTCGATTTCACCGGTAGGCATATCAGGATTAATCATGCCTTCCGGACGGGATATCACCTTTCCCCTGACGGCAATGACATATTCATTTCTTAATGCTTTTGCCTTATCAAGAACGTCCGGAGCAACAACAGCCGGTGAAAATGCGACCTGCAGTAAGCCTTCTCTGTCTCTTAAGTCAATAAATGTCATTCCACCAAGATCACGTCTGCTGTGCACCCAGCCCAGCACAGTTACTTTTTTGTCTATGCTGTCTTTACGCAGGCTGCCGCAGTAATCTGTTCTTTTAAGGTCTACAAAAGGTTCTGCCATTTTTGTTCTCCGGTTATTTTTTGCTGGAAAATTTCTTCTTTATGAAACGGTTTACAGCCGCATGGTATTTTTAAAAAGGATTCTAGGGGTCTAGGCTTCGAGTGAAATCCTCTAAAACTGTGACTCGGGGGCCCTTTAGCTGGTCCTGGGGGCTGTTTTTGTCTAATAACCCGGTTCTTCAGTGGCACCGAACTCAGCGTCAAGGACCTGCACTTTGACCGTGTCGCCCGGTTTTATACAGTCCCGGTCTTCAGGGACAACCATCAGACCATTGGCTGCTGCCATTGAGGTCAGCATGCCCGAACCCTGTGCGCCGGTTGTTGAAACGGTATATTGACCGTCCTCGATTTTTATCACACACCGGATAAAGTGTTTTTTACCCTTGCGTGTTTTCACTTCTCCTATTGCCGTTCCGGTTATCAGCGGCCGGAAAAGTTTTTTGTATCCCATCATTTTCCTGATCGCGGGCCGGACAAATTGTTCAAAAGATACCATTACAGAAACGGGATTTCCCGGCAGTCCGAAAGCCGGTTTTTCATTTATCATTCCGAAAGCAAGCGGTTGTCCCGGTCTCATGGAAACTTTCCAGAATTTCATATCCAGACCAAGCTCCTGCAGTACGTCCTTTACAAAATCATAGTCGCCGACGGAAACGCCGCCGGAAGAAAGGATAATATCAGAATGAAGCCCCCCAAGGAATTTTTCTTTTAAGGCTTCTTTGGTGTCACGGCCGATCCCAAGATTGACAGGGATTCCGCCGTTTTCAGCCACCAGCGAAAAGAGTGAATATGTATTGCTGCTTATGATCTTTCCTCCTGTCAGGTCTCCGTCAAGGTCGACGAGTTCGTCTCCGGTGGAAAGGATGGCTACCCTCGGCCGCTGATAGACACTTACCAGCGCTTTTTTTATTGAAGCAAGAGTTCCTATGTGTGCCGGCCTGATACGGGTACCTGTCTCAAAAAGCAGCTGCCCCGCTGCGATGTCCTCACCGGCTTTCCTGATATTTGTTCCGGCAGAAATATCAGAAAAGATTTCAACCGAGCCATTTTCTGTGCGGGTATCTTCCTGCATGACGACAGTATCTGCGCCTTCAGGAACAGGCGCACCGGTCATGATACGCAGTGCCTCGCCTTTTTTTAAGAGGTCTTTGCTGATATAGCCTGCGGGCAGTTCCCCGCTTATTTTAAGTTTTGCGGGATTTTGTTCCGACGCACCGTCTATGTCAGAAGCTTTAACTGCATATCCGTCCATGGCAGAATTATCAAGGGGGGGGACATTAAAAGGGGCGCAGATGTCTTCGGAAAGGATCGCGCCAAGGGAATTTTGAATGGTGACCCTTTCCGTGCCAAGCACCTTTATATGGGGCAGTATCGTATTTAAGGCTTCCTCAACTGAAATCAAAAAAGTGTTCTCCTGTCAGCTGCTTAAAAAACAGTCATAGCCTACTTACCTTGTACCCGGTTGTCATGCAGGATCTTTTCCCACAGGAGAAGCAGGGGACTGGCAATAAATATAGAGGAGTAGGTTCCGACGATTACTCCCACCATCAGTGTAAAGGCAAAGTCATGGATCACCCCGCCGCCGAAGAAAAAGAGAGCAATGACCACCAGCAGTGTTGTAAGGCTTGTGATGATGGTCCGGCTTAGGGTCTGGTTAATACTCATATTTATGACCTTGCCCAGCTTGTCTCTGCTCATTCTACGGGTGTTTTCACGGATCCGGTCACTGACGATAATCGTATCATTAACAGAATAACCCACCACAGTCAGAATTGCTGCAATGATGGGCAGATCAATCGCTTTGCCGGCAATAGAGAGAGCGCCAAGTGTAATGATGACATCATGGGTCAGTGCAAGGATGGCGCCAATGCCGAACTTGAACTCAAACCGCCACCAGATATAAGCCAGCATACCCAGCAGAGAACAGATTACGGCCATGAACCCTTTTTGCCTGAGATCAGCGCCGACTTTGGGTCCGACCATTTCAACACGTCTTATCTCAAAATTTTCTTTACCAAAACTTTTATCGAAAAGAGCCTTAACCTTACCGGAAAGTCCCTGAAGATCGTCAACCGTTTCGTTTATACTGATCAGATATTCGTTTTCGCCTTTATCCCCAAAAGGCTGGACCGAAGAACTGGAAAGATCGATCTTGTCGATGATGGCCCTGATCTTTACCACATCCATCTGTTCTGCAAACTGAACCTGTATCAGTGTTCCACCCGCAAAATCGATCCCGTATTTGGGTCCGCCTTTGATGACCATACTGCCGGCACTTATTAATATAAGTACAACAGACAGTATCCCAGCCAGACGGGTTTTACCGATAAAATCAAAATTGATATCCTGTTTTATAAACTGCACTTGAGTGTATCCTTTCTAAATGCTTATTTTTTTTACGCTTCTTCTCATGAGGAAGTAGTCAAAGATGAACCGTGTTACCACGATTGCGGTGAAAAGACTTGCAATAATTCCGATACTTAAGGTTACAGCAAATCCCTTGACCGGACCGGTACCAAACTGGAAGAGGAAAAGGGCTGCAACAAAAGTGGTTATGTTGGAGTCAAGAATTGTAATGAGTGCTTTTGAATAACCGCTGTCAATAGCAGCTCTTGCGGTCTTGCCGAGACGGAGCTCTTCTCTTGTCCTTTCAAAGATGAGAACATTTGCATCGATTGCCATCCCGATCGTGAGCACCATTCCGGCAATACCCGGAAGTGTCAGTGTGGCTCTGAAAGCGGCAAGGGCAGCCAGGATCAAAAGGATGTTAAGCACCAGCGCAAAGTCCGCCACAAGGCCGGAAGCACCATAATAGACCAGGATAAAAACAAGTACCAGGAGACTTCCGATGATGATTGATTTTACGCCCTGGTCAATAGAGTCCTGACCGAGAGACGGTCCGACTTGTCTTCTTTCAAGTATCTTTACCGGAGCAGGCAGCGAGCCGGCCCGCAGCACGATTGCCAGGTCTCTTGCTTCCTCCATTGAGAACCGTCCTGTTATCTGTGCGTGTCCGCCTGAGATACGATCCTGAATCGTGGGTGCTGAATAGACATTATCATCAAGAATAATCGCAAGACGTTTTTTGGTGTTCTTTTTGGTGATTCTTTCAAATATCTTTGCGCCTCTTGAATCAAACTCAATCGAAACGTAAGGTTCGTTAAATCGGGAATCTATTCTTACGGATGCGTTAATCAGGCGGTCTCCGGTTAGAAGTGTCCTTTTCTTTAACAGGAACGGTGTTTTAGTCACTTCACTTGTTTTGGGGTCTGTCTGTCGCTGATAAAGAAGCTGGCTTTCTGCCGGAATATTTCCTGTTTTGGCTTCTGCAAGGCTATTTTCATCATCCACCAGTTTGAATTCCAGGATAGCGGTTTTACCAATGAGATCAATTGCCCGGTCAGGATCATCAACCCCGGGAAGCTGGATAAGGATCTTGTCCATTCCCTGTTTGAGAATTATGGGTTCACTAACGCCGAATGCGTCAATTCTGTTTCTGATGGTTTCTATGGCCTGATCAACAGCAAGCTTGCTTATATATTCAGCTTCCTGGCTGTCGATTTCAAGGACATACCTTATCATGTCATTTTCTTCTACAGGTTTTCCTTTTTGTTTCAATACCTTAAAACGGCTGGAGATGATACCCTCGATCTTTTCTCTGGTGTCTGGATCAATAATGCCGATCTCTATTTCGGTCGCACTGATTTTATCTACATGATCGAAGGGGATACGTTCCGTAAAAAGAACCTCTTCCAATTCTTCGGCATATCTTTCCAAAGTGTTTTCAACCGCCTTGCCTGCCTCTACTTCCAGCAGTAGATGCACGCCGCCCTGCAGGTCAAGACCCAGAGATATTTTTTCTGAAGGAAGATTGTCTTCCCACCATATGGGTACAGTACAAAAAGTGGGAAGAATGTATACCAGTGCAAGGGCTATCACAGAACAGATAAGCACGGCTTTCCACTTAAGGTTTTTAGTCATAACTGCTCCTTACTTGTTTTTATCGTCGGGTTGTTTATTTATAGTGCTCAGTCCGGAAATATTTTTCTTGGTCACTTTTATCCTGATGTTGGGCGCAATCTCAACGGTTACCACAGTTTCGGCAACATTGGTGATCTTTCCGTGTATCCCGCCTGTGGTAATGACCATGTCATCCCGTTTCAGGCTGTCAAGAAGCTGTTGATGCGCCTTTACCTGTTTTGACTGGGGGCGGATAAGAAGAAAATAGAATACAACCCCGATAAGGGCCATGGTGATGAGAAAGGACATCCCTCCTCCCTGGGCATTTCCGCCTGCCTGCTGAGCCATTGCATGTGCATTTGGAACAATAGAAAAATCCACGCTAAGTCCTCCAAAAAAGTTAGAAAAATAAGTTAGTAAGCTTAGCACAATTAAAATAAAAAGAAAAATCTTTTTACAGGATAAGCATTGCATCTCCATAGCTGAAAAACCGGTATTTTTTCTCCACAGCTTCACGGTAGGCCTGCATCATGAACTCTTTTCCTGAAAAAGCAGAAACCAGCATAAGGAGGCTGGACATGGGCAAGTGAAAGTTTGTGATCAGGGCATCCATGGATTTAAAGGAATATCCAGGAAAAATAAAAAGATCTGTGTCTCCTTCACCCGGTTTAATCGTTTTTTCAGGGCCAGTCATGGTTTCCAGAACTCTGGCAGCAGTTGTTCCCACAGATATCACCCTTCGTTCTTCGCTGTAGGCCCGGTTAATTTTTCCAGCCGTGCCTTCTGTAACCTTATAATGTTCCTTGTGTATTTTGTGATTTTCCGGATCCTGTTCTCTTATCGGCTGAAAGGTGCCCAATCCCACATGGAGGGTAACAAAAGTGAATTCTGCTCCTTTTTGCTCTATTTTTCTGATAAGGGGGTCTGTAAAATGAAATCCTGCCGTGGGGGCAGCTACAGCACCATTATTTGACGCATAAACGGTCTGGTACCTTTCCCTGTCCAGACTGTCACAGGAATTATCCGTTCTTTCTCTCTTAATATATGGCGGCAGAGGGGTTTTTCCGGTTTCTTCAAGAGCATTTTCAAGAGTGCCTTTATAATTGAGTCGAACCTTCCACATTCCTTTTCCAAGATTTTCCAGAAGATCAGCATTTAAATTTATACTAAAAGAAATATTTGATCCTGCTTCAATTTTTCCTTTGGTCTTGAACAGACATTCCCAGACCTGAGAGCTTTCTGTTTCATTTTCAATAAAATCAAGCAGAAAAAGCTCCACCCATCCCCCGGTTTTTTTTCTGCCGAAAATACGTGCCGGAATAACCCGGGTATCATTTGCAACCAGCAGGTCTCCTTTTTTTAAATATTCTGGCAGACAGTAAAAAAAAGAGTGTTCTATTGACTCTTTATTACGGTTCAGTACCATCATTCGGGACTGATCACGCTGTTTCAGGGGCTGTTGAGCGATAAGCTCTTTGGGCAGTAGATAATTAAATTCTTCTAATTCCATAAAACGTTATAATATAATAATCTTTTTAAATAAAAAATAATTTTAGTGTTATGCCGCTTGATTCCATACTAAAATATTTAGTTTTTGACTAATGACTGCGAGTCAGGATGAGGGTAAATATACAGTAGATTTCATCTGTGTCAAGATTTCTTTAACACAAAATAAATAAGAGACCTTGACTATTGACACCGCGTTGAAATATTATTACTTATTAATAGTAGCGGTAATAAAGGATAGAAGAAAAGACCATGAGTTATAGAACGCCCGAGTTTGAAAACAGGATCGAAGACAGCATTGAAGTAAGAGAGCCTGCTGAATACAAGGTTTTGCTTCATAACGACAATTACACCACCATGGATTTTGTAATAAAAGTATTAAAAACTGTCTTTAATAAACCACAGGAAGAAGCAAACCGGATCATGCTGAATGTGCATAAAAAAGGTGTTGGTATTTGCGGGATATATACCCATGAAATCGCAGAGACCAAAGTCTACATTGTGAACCAGATGGCGATCCATAATAATTTTCCTTTAAAATGCAGTATGGAAGAACTCTGATATGATACGCAAAGAACTTGAAATGGCTTTTGCTGCCGCCGTAAAAGAAGCCCAGAAACGCCGTCATGAGATGCTTACGGTGGAACACATCCTCTATGCTTTTCTAAATGATGATACCGGCAGGAATATTCTTTCCAATTGCGGCGCAGACATAGAGGTCCTTAAGATCCAGCTTGAAAATTTTTTCGCTGAAAAAATAGAGACCTTTTCCGATGAAAGCAATCATGAGCTGGCCCAGTCTATCGGTGTACAGCGAATCCTTCAGCGTGCGCTGATGCAGGTGCAGGCTTCTGAAAAAAGAGAAGTTGACGCGGGAGATGTCCTGGCGTCGATTTTGGAAGAAGAGGGGTCTTACGCGGTTTATTTCTTAAAGGCACAGGGGATCACCCGGCTGGATATATTAAACTATATTTCACATGCGATTTCAAAAGCAGATGAAGAGCTGTGGACTGAAAGCGAAGAAGTAAAAAGTGAGCCGGTAGAGAAAAAGAAGAAGGCCGCCACACCGCTTGAACTCTATGCCGTAAATCTTATAGAAAAAGCAAAAAAGGGGGAGATCGATCCGCTTATCGGCAGGCAGGCAGAACTTGAAAGAACCCTTCAGGTCTTAACCCGCAGAGTCAAAAACAATCCGCTTTATGTGGGTGATGCGGGTGTGGGAAAGACGGCTATTGCAGAAGGGCTTGCGCTTAACATCGTAAACGGAAAGGTTCCGAAAGCATTTTTAAACACAGAGATCTATTCCGTTGACATGGGAACGCTTCTTGCCGGAACAAAGTTCAGGGGCGATTTTGAGGGCAGAATAAAAGCGATTATCAAGGAGCTTGAGCTCAAAAAAGGCGCGATTCTTTTTATTGATGAGATCCATACGGTAGTCGGTGCAGGCGCCACCAGCGGCGGGTCAATGGATGCCTCAAACATCTTAAAACCCGTTATTGCTTCCGGTAACCTGCGATGCATCGGTTCAACCACCTACGAGGAATACAAAAATCATTTTGAAAAAGACCGCGCACTTGCAAGACGATTCCAGAAAATAGAAATATCTGAACCCAGTATATCCGAAACCATCGATATTCTTAAGGGCCTTAAACCCTATTATGAAGCCCATCATAAAGTCAGCTATGCTGCTGCCGCAATAAAAACAGCCGTTGAACTTTCGGCAAAACATATCAATGACAGTTTTCTGCCTGACAAGGCGATCGATGTCATTGATGAAGCGGGCGCTGTGTTTAACCTTAAAGATATCAGCAGCAGCCGGAAAAATATCACGGCTCATGATATTGAAAAAGTAGTGGCCCGCATGGCAAAAATACCGACCCGGAGTGTCTCCTCCTCAGACAAGGTTGCCATCCAGACTCTGGAAGAAGCCCTTAAACAAAGGGTCTTTGGACAGGATGTGGCCATTCACAGTCTTTCTACCGCAGTAAAAAGAGCCCGCGCAGGGCTCGGACTGCCGGACAAGCCGACCGGTTCTTTCCTTTTAATGGGACCGACCGGGGTGGGCAAAACAGAAGCCGCAAAACAGCTTGCAAATGTACTCGGTATTAACTTTACCCGGTTTGACATGAGTGAATATATGGAAAAGCATACGGTGGCCAGACTTATTGGTGCGCCTCCCGGATATGTCGGTTTTGAGCAGGCGGGTTTTTTAACGGATGCGATTAGAAAACATCCGTATACGGTTTTGCTGCTTGATGAAATAGAAAAAGCGCATCCTGACATATTTAATATCCTGCTTCAGATCATGGATTATGCGACCCTGACGGACAATAACGGAAAAAAAGCAGATTTCAGGCATGTGATCCTTTTGATGACCACCAATGCCGGTGCGCGGGAAATGGCAGCATCAAATATCGGTTTTGGCGGTACCGGAAAAGATATCAATACGGGCAAGGGGAAAAAAGCCATCGAAAAACTTTTTACTCCTGAATTCAGGAACCGTCTTGATGAGGTCATCATGTTTAATCCTCTTTCCATTGCCATCATGGAGCAGATCGTTGACAAATTTATGACGGAAATATTTGAACAGCTGTCAGCCAAAAAAGTGTTTATCGAGCTGACAGATAAGGCCCGTCACTGGCTTGCGCGGTATGGCTTCAGACCTGAATATGGTGCGCGGCCCCTTGCCAGGCTGATTCAGGTACAGATAAAAGATGCCCTTTCGGATGAAATACTTTTTGGCAGCCTGGTGAAGGGCGGTAAAGTGAAAATCGATCTTGCTAAAAAAGGAAACACGGTCCCTGACCCGGACAGTGATAAACGGCATTTTATTTTCTCCTATGAGTAGGACTGCTGTAACCGGTCTGGTATGGAAAAATTTCGCAAATCCTGAAACAATGATATCCCCAAGCCAAAAATAAAAGATGACGGTTTACCAGCTTCCAGAACAACTTGTTTTTCCTTCTCCTGAAGACGCTGCACCGGAAGGACTTCTTGCGGTGGGAGGGGACTTAAGTCCAAAAAGGCTGCTGCTTGCCTACCAAATGGGCGTTTTCCCCTGGTATTCTGAAGAAGATCCGATACTCTGGTGGTCGCCGGATCCCCGCCTGATACTTGAACCTGAAAATCTTAGAGTTTCAAAAAGCCTTAAAAGAATTATAACTAAAAAAGAGTTTTCCGTAAGCCTGGACTGGGAATTTGAAACCGTGATCCATAAATGTGCAACGGCAAAAAGAAAAGATGAGGGGACCTGGATCGTTAAAGAGATGATAGATGCCTATATCGAACTGTATGATCAGGGGTTTGCCCACTCTGTTGAAGTCTGGGAAGGGGAAGAACTGGCAGGCGGGTTGTACGGGGTTTCCATCGGCAAGGCATTTTTTGGCGAGTCCATGTTTTCTAAAACAAGCAATGCGTCAAAGGTTGCTCTGGTCTATCTGGTCAGTCTCCTTAAAGAATGGGGGTTTTCCTGTATTGACTGTCAGGTCAAAACAGAGCATCTGGTGAGCATGGGAGCCCATGAAATATCCCGCCATGATTTTTTAAAAATACTTAAAAAAGCGGTTAAGGGAAAAACACATCTCGGCAAATGGACTCTTCCTGAAAACCTTGAACTTTTGACGTAACCTTTTTATAAAGTTTTAACTGGGTATTTGAATGCTCTATCCTTCAGTAGTTTCTGTTAGAAATCCGATTATTAAATTAGTGTAAATATCCAATTTTATTTTTTCTTACCATCGGAAACCTATTATTCAACTATTATCTATGAGTATATAAAGTAATAGCGTGCAAGAGGGGGCATATATTCGATCTGTATTTCTTTTAATTTTTTTCACATACGCTGCTTAGCTCCCTTTTATATCCAAAGCATAAAGAAAAAAGCAGTCCGATCGTTTCGTCTAAACCTAAATAGTTAACATGTCACGTTAACTATTTTGTTGACATGAGAAGTTTATGATTATATATTTTAAGACAAACAAACCACAAAAAACGTGCAACAGTCAGAAACAAGCCGAGAAAAAACATGGCTTAAAAATAGCTAAAAAACTTATGCGGCGTCTGAATGAACTTCAGGCTGCCACAACTCTTCAGGATATTTCTTACTTACCACCTTCTCGCTGCCATGAACTTACAGGGCAACACAGGGGGAAACTTTCGGTTGATCTTGAACATCCTTATCGTTTGCTTTTTATACCAGCCAATGACCCTGCACCAATAAAAAGTGATGGGGGACTAGACTGGTCAAATGTAACTGAAGTAGAAATCACGGAAATTACAAACACTCATGAATGAGACATGCTTATGAAAGCAGTAAAAAAATATGGGTTTCTACCTGATTATGCAGTGCCACCTGGTGAGACTCTTAAGGAGGTTATGGGGTCTCTCGATATGTCCCAAAGAGAGTTGGCTGTTAGAACAGGGTTAACTGTGCAGTCTTTAAATCGTATTTTTAAAGGGGAACAACCAATAACATATGAGACAGCAAACAAACTGGAACTTACCACGGGTGTCCCTGCTCACATGTGGAACAATCTTGAGGCACAGTACCGTGAGCAGTTAGCAAAGATTGAAGAACGGGAGCGTTTGGAAGCTGATCTTGATTGGTTAAAAACAATACCTACCAAGGAACTTATTAAACGTGGTGCAATAGAAGACCTTAAGAAAAAAACATTTCTTTTACGTGAAACGCTAAAATTTTATGGAGTTAGCAGTGTTGCTGCTTGGCATGATATCTGGAAAAAACCTGCTGTTGCTGCGAGATGTTCAGCATGTTTTGAGTCCCATCCCGGTCCTGTATCGGCATGGATTAGGCTAGGAGAAATTCAGGCACACACTATTGAATGTCAAGTTTTTGATCAAACATTATTTAAACAGACTTTAAAAGATATACGAAAGCTAACACTTGAGGAACCAGAAGTATTTGTTCCTGAAATGCAAAGTCTTTGCGCTAAGGTTGGTGTCGCTCTTGCCCTTGTACCGGAAATAAGAAAAGTTCCGTGGAATGGTGCAACCAAATGGTTGTCCCCTTCAAAAGCTATGATCCTTCTTAATTTACGGGGTAAAAGTGAGGACTTTTTCTGGTTTTCGTTTTTTCATGAAGCAGGTCACATAATTAACGATAGCAAGAAGGATCTTTATATTAATGATGGCAACAAGGATGATCTGCGTGAACAAAAGGCAAATGAGTTTGCAGCTGAAAGCCTAATACCTCGTAGCTTGGATAATATAATCAAATTTTTTGGTAAAAAAAGTGAGATAAAAAAGCTGGCTGTAGATCTAGAAATATCCCAGGGCATAGTTGCAGGGCGTTTTCAGCACCTGACAAAGAAATGGAACTATTTTAGAGATATGCAACGCAAGTTTGAGTGGGTCTAAAAGAGATTTAATAAATGATAATGTATCACCTTATCTTTTTTAAAGAAATTTACAACTAATGATTAAATGACTTGTCAACAATTTTATAGTTTGCAGTTTTATTTTTTGGATTATTGTAATATGGATGTAGCTAACTATATAGCTCTAACAGCACTTTGCATCTCTATGGTTTCTCTTTGTCTGTCTTTGTTTTTTTGGAATCGTTCTTTTAGACCAATTGTAACAGCTATGGTCAAAACAAGTGATTCCGGAAATAGAGGGATTTTTTATGATCTTGAAATACTTAATTCAGGAATAATTCCAGCAAAAAACATAACTTTAAAAGTTGATTTAACAAGCTTAGAAAATCACCTTGGGAAAGATGCTGGTGATGATAATAAAGATCGCTGGTTTTCCTGTTTTAATAATGACAATATAATAAAACTTTTACATCAAAATGCTCCTATAATCTGTTCTTTTGGATACTCTGCTCCAAGTGATACTGGTTTTTGGAAGTACAGAAGTGTTTTTTTCGTTGTAATAGAATACGAAGGTTTTTTCGGAAAGAAGTATGCTACTGTGGTTGAGTTGCAAATTCAGGATAGTACTAGTTTTACCAGTTACCATTGGAGGGCTTAATAGTAGTTTGGTTACAATTGCTCCATATGTTAATTTCTTTGAGTGGAGATATTTTGTTGCAATCTTTATTTCTAGGCCTGTTCTAAGTTAGTTATCCCACCCTTGCTTTTTTTATGATAATAATAAATTTATAAAAATTTCCAAGGGAGATAAATAAGTCAAGTATCATCACTTCTGCTACTCTTTTACTTCCTTGCTCACCTTGTCTGAATCAAGCGAGGTCTTGCCGGTAATAACTTTTAAGATTTCACTCCCCACCGGCGGGCATCCCTTAACAAAGCTTTTCTTTTTAAGCTTTGCCATGCAGTTTCCAACACAGATGGTGTTTTCCGGCACTTCATCATGGCCTTTACCGATGGCAATACTGATGGGACTTCCTTTTGGAAAATAGTCCGGAATCACTTTTCCATACTTTTTTAAAAACAGAAGCAGGGTCGATTGACAGGCACTGCAGGAATTTTTATCAAGAATATTAAATTCCGGAAATTCAATTGAAAGGTTGTCCGGCGGCGGAGAAAAGGGTGAAATAAAATCCCGCCAGTTTGCCGGCTCGGTTCTGATCTTTTTTATGTCAATAATCCCGTATCCGCGTTGTGCCCCTGTTCGAAGATGCGGGATGTCTTCTGCGCGCAGGCCCATCAGACTGCACGCTATTGAATCAACCGAAAAGGCATCTGCTCCGGCAAGGACAAGGTTGAGCGGTTTTGCCTTTCCGGCACTTGGACCCATGCCTTCCATGCCCACCGTACCGTCAACAATTGAAAGGTGAGGACGAAGAACGCCGGACATATCAGCCACGGCCACATTAAGCGGGATCTCATCCGTGTTACTGAGCATGGGCAGCATATGGAGATCCACTTTGCTTCTGCGCCACAAACAGCCCTTCATGTTTTTAATTGAAAGGGTCACTCCGGTATGCATGTGGATTTTCATGACCGGGATAGAGACGATGATGTCATGGTCAAATATATCTGCGCATACTTTTATTTCCTTTATTGCTTTCCCGTCTGGAATTTCCACAGGAACAAATGGGCGCGTATCCATATCGATGAGCCTGCAGTTCCGCTCTCGAGCCACGGCTGCAATGCCCGTTGACTCAAAAGTATCCTGCGCATTGACTCCGGTGATCGGACTTTCTCCTACGGAGACTTCTGCCCCGGCCTGTTTAAAGGCATCAATGGCAGCAGCCACAACCTGAGGGTCAGTTGTAATTCCCTCTCCGCTTGAAGCGAGTCTTCCCGCGTTTGGCTTTAAAAGTACTTTCTTCCCCTTGGCTGGCGACAGGTCGATTCGTTTCAGCGCATTGATCGTATTTTTATATGCGCCGCTTCCCGCCGCAACAGAAACCTGAGGCGGTTTACCGTCAGAGCTAAAAGGGGTTTTTACACTTATTTTTTTGTTTGAGGACATGGTTGTTTCCGTAAGCAGGCAGTGTTGTTTTTTCTGTCTTTCTTATAAACGGTTGTAATTATCTATGTCATGATTATGGTAAAAGGTGCGGCTATTATCACCTGCCGAAACACCGGGTGAGACCTGTTTTTGGCCTAAATAACAACTTAATTCGTTAATAAAACTTGCGGCTGCAGCATAGAGTAGGGTGCATAGCGCATAGAAAATAACATCCGGGATTTTGCCTGATTTTTCCTGGAACCCGGCGTAAATCCTGTTTTAACAGGGCGAATTCTGCGAGAGAATGATGTTTGATCCAATGCTCTCTGTCCTTTGCTCCACGTTATACCCCTCCCAGACGTCTCTTAGTCAAGGATCTCGTATACAACAACTTCCTTGGTCTTGCCTTTGACCATTTTTGGACCTATCTTGTTGATCTTGAATTTATCTTTCACCAGTTTGTAGGTGTTTTCACCGATAAGAATCTGGCCGGACTGGGCAATAGATTCAAGTCTTGATGCAACATTAACCTGGTCTCCCATAACCGTATATTCCATTCTCTTTGGAGAGCCGATATTTCCGGCAACGACCCGGCCGGTATTGATGCCGAGTCGGATATTGATGGGTATCCTTTCTCCCTTGTCATCTCTCATGGCATCCAGTTCTGTCCGCATCTCAAGCGCAGCTCTTATCGCGCGTTCCGCATCACCTTCTTTTTCAATAGGAACACCAAAAACAGCCATGATCGCATCACCGATATATTTATCAAGGGTCCCGTCATATTTAAAAACAACATCTGTCATCCGGGAAAAATACTGGTTTAAAAGCATGGTAATGTCCCGCGCAGGCATACTCTCTGAAAGGCTGGTAAAACCCACAATATCCGTGAACAGGATTGTTGCGGTCACGTCCTTGGGTTCCATGATATTATCCTTGGTTTCCTGTCCTCCCTTAAGTATCATCTCAACCACCTGGGGGGAGTGAAACCTCTCCAGCCTGTTTCTCATCTGTTCTTCTTCCCGGATCTGTTCGTTCAGTCTGGCCTGTTCAATGATCATTGACATCTGACTCGCAATGGCTTTAAGCAGTTCCAGGTCATCATTTGTGAACTGGGCTTCGTATTTGATGCTGTCCAGCTGGATAATGCCGACAATCTTGTCTTTGCTGCTTAAGGGGACACACATGGCAGACCTGATCTGCTGCAGAAACACGCTTTTTGCATCGTCCAGCCTGTCATCATCCATTGCATTTGAAGTGAGAAGTGCAACCTTGTCTTTTATCACCCTGCTAATTATTGTACGGCTGGCCCTTAGTTTTTCTTTGTCCGCCAGTTTTTCGTTTCTGTATTTAACCACAACGGGAATAAGCTCTTCTTCACGGGTAATATCCTCGTCGTCCAAAAGGACAAGAAAGCCTGAGTCTGCATTGATCACCATAAATAGCAGATCCATTATTTTTTTTAGAAGTTTGTTAAAGTCCTGTACAACATTCAGCTGTTTGCTTATTTCATAAAGCACAAACAGGACCTTATTGCTTCTTTCCAGAGAAGAGATGTCGGTTATGCTTTTCTGAGAAGAGCCCAGGCTTGAAGGCATGGCTGATGTTCCATCCTGGAGGTTTTCAAGGGAAGACATAAGAAGGTCTGACGCGAAGCTTTCCTCTGCCTGCTGACTTTCTATTATATGCTGAGGCTTTGCGTCGGACAGTTCTTCTTCAGCGGTCAAGACAATAGATTCACCCCCATGTGTTTTTTCTCTCTGCTGACTTAAAAAGGTTATCTTGTTCGTGCCGATCTCTATCAGATCATTGTTTTTCAGCACAGCGCTTTGAACGGAAATCCCATTTACGGTTATGCCGTTAAAACTGCCCAGGTCGGTGACTTTATATCCTTCTTCGGTCTTTGATATCTGGGCATGCCTGCGTGAGACGGTATTATCCTTTATGACGACGGCATTATCGGCTGAACGGCCGACAGACATGATATTATCTGTAACAGGAACATTTAAGGCTCTTCCGTCACTGCAGATCACATATAATTCCGGCATTATTTCCCCCTTTACGGTTTAATGGCAAAGGACGTAAAAGAATGGTGTGAACGGGGCCTATGTCATTCTTTTGTTTTTACGTCTTTTCCGCTGTATGGTTTTTCAGCCTTTTTCCGGTCGTCAGGCTTAGAGTATAGGACAAAGAAAATTCTATTTCAACAGAATTGAACTGTCAAAATCTAAAACTTGATTTTACAGACAATAACCCTTCCCTTTACAATCATTCTAGAAACTGTTAACTTTATTACTTAAAATATTTATATTTGTAAGGTGTTTGGGAACGTTTGGATGGAAAAAAAAGAACTTGAACTTAAAAAGTCTGACCCGAGAGAGGTGCAGATCGTACCTTCAAAGTCAGGTCTTCCTGTTTCGAGGGATCCTCTTCAGGCCTATCTGGCTGAGATCAGAAAAACCCCGCTTTTAACCCCGGAGGAAGAAAAAAACCTTACCCAAAAATACAAGGAAACCGGAGATAAGGATATTGCCTACCGGCTGGTAACCGCAAATCTCCGCCTGGTTGTAAAAATAGCCCTTGAATATCAGCGCCAGTGGATATTCAACCTGATGGATCTGGTTCAGGAAGGAAACCTTGGCCTTATGCAGGCAGTAAAAAACTATGATCCCTACCGCGGGGTTAAGCTCTCATATTATGCGTCATACTGGATCAAGGCATATATCCTGAAGTTTATCATGGACAATTGGAAACTGGTAAAAATAGGAACGACCCAGATACAGAGAAAGCTGTTTTTCAATCTCCGGAAAGAGAAAAACCGTTTGGAAAAACTGGGTTTCCGTGCCGGTCCAGAACAGCTTGCAAAAGCCCTGGGTACAGAAGAAGAAAAAATTATAGAGATGGAGCAACGCCTTGGAGACTGGGAGCCTTCACTTGACCAACCTGTGGGGGAAGACTGGAAAGAGACCCGTGGAGATATGATGTCTGCAGACAAGGAGTTTTTTGACCTTAAAATCGCAGATAACGAGCTCCAGAAGCTGTTTAATAAAAAGCTGAAAGTTTTCATGTCAACCATTAATGAAAAAGAGCTTGAAATCCTGGAAAAGAGAATACTTTCTGAGGCGCCTCAGACCCTTCTTGAGATAGGAAAAGGTTACGGCATAACAAAGGAAAGGGTAAGACAGATCGAAAACAGGCTGAAAAAGAAGATACGGGAATATATGCAAGAAAATATACCTGATTTTGATAACCTTGATGCAGATTTAGAGGAAAAAGATGAATAATTATATGGCAACCCACCTTGACTGCGTCCAATAAGTGCTTATTTTATAAGGATTGGCCATTAAACCCACCAGAAAGGAAAAGACCTGAAAAAACAGATAATTACGGTCTTTTATGAATATGACAAAACGTGATTACTATGAGATCCTGGATGTAAATCGAGACGCATCTGCAGATGAGATAAAAAAATCCTATCGCAAGCTGGCTTTAAAATATCATCCGGACAGAAATCCCGACAACCCGGAAAGCGAAGAAAAATTCAAAGAGGCAAGCGAAGCGTATGAGGTCTTAAGTGATTCTGAAAAACGGAGCCTGTATGACAGGTATGGTCACGACGGTCTGAAAAATTCAGGATTTTCAGGGTTTTCAGGGTTTGATGATATTTTTTCATCTTTTGGTGATATTTTTGAAGATTTTTTCGGTATGGGAGGGTTTGGTGGAAGTCAAAGAGGCCGGTCCGGTGCACGGAAAGGCCAGGACTTAAGATACGATTTAAATATTTCTCTGCGTGAAGCAGCGTTCGGAATTGAAAAAAATATTGAGATCGTTAAAAACGTACTTTGTGAAACCTGCAGCGGATCAGGTGCCAAACCTGGAACGCAGCCGGAAACCTGTTCAACCTGTATGGGAGCGGGAAGAGTGATGCAGCAGCAGGGGTTTTTCAGTATGGCCACCAGCTGTCCCGAATGCCGCGGAACAGGCAAGATCATAAAAGAACCCTGCAGTGACTGCAGGGGAACCGGAAAAACCAGACAGAAAAAGAAGTTGAAAGTAAAGATCCCCTCGGGTGTTGAGACTGGAATGCGGCTTAAACTGACAAATGAAGGAGAACCCGGTGAAAAAGGCGGGCCCAACGGAGACCTTTATGTTTTTATCATTGAGGATGAGGATCCTTTCTTTCAAAGACATAACAATGACATTGTCTGTCAGATACCGATCTCATTTTCACAGGCGGCACTGGGTGCGGAAATAGAGATACCGACGCTTAAGGGTGGAGAAAAATTTAAGATCCCGAAGGGCATACAGTCCAGTGACCTTTTAACCATAAAGGGTGCCGGTATACCCGGTATTAACGGCCGCGGAAAGGGAAATCAGATAATACAGGTTATCTTAAAAACGCCGACTAAACTTTCCAAAAAGGAACAGGAGCTTTTTCAAGAACTGGCAAACATGGAACAGGAAAATGAAAAAAATTCCGGTTTTTTTAAAAACCTTTTTAATCAGTAAATCATTTTTTATACCGTCTTTAAATTTTTTATTTCTTATCTTTTTCACAACGCTGTGTTTTTCAGCGCCTGAATATTCCGTGAGATTGGATAAAAACAGGGTTTCTGCGGGTAAAACACTTTCAGTTATTCTGGAAGTATTCTGGCAGGGGACTGCTGATGATTTCATCGTTGTGCCGCCATCTCCTTCATTTCCCGAAAAAACAGAACAGAGATCATCCTCTTTTTCCTCTTTGACCACGGAAAATTCTTATCATCTTATCTATGAATACATCTTGAGGGCGTCTGAAGAAGGTGAATATAAAATACGGCCCATTGAAATTAAATACTGGTCAAAAGATGAGGATAAGGAAAGTACGCTTTTGACAAATGAGATTTCTTTTGAGGCAAAAAAGTTCAGCACCATCTCGTCTTCTTTTACATTTGTTTTACTTTCTATTTTCCTCATTATTTTTATAATAGTTCTTTATGTGTTTATCCGGGACAAAAAGTTCTTGAAAAAAAAAGAAGGAGCAACCGGTCCGGACTTTCCGGATAAAGACGGGATAATCAAAACATATGACGCGTGTAAAAAATGCAGAACAGAAGGAGATTATGCCGGGTTTTATCGGGCGGCAATTGATGTTTTGGAAAAAACGTCTTTTGAAGAAAGCATTATTATAGATGACCTGAAAAGCGTTTGCGAAAAAGTGGAATTCGGAAGCTATGTTCCCACCTCAGAAGAAATAGAGCCTGTTTTTAGGCGGATAACAAAAGCCATGGAAAAAATTTTTTCCGATAAAACCAATTATGAGCTTGAGTATAAGAAGTATTGTAAATGATACTCCCCTGACACAGCACGGAGCTTCCCGCCTTTTGAAGACCCCTGTTTTTGATCGGGGTAAGGCTGGTCTTTTCTGGCACTTTCGGGTAGAATGAATTTTTTAAAAATTTATAAATTGAAAATAAATGTTTTGGAGGAAAACAAATGCAGCCCAACATCCAGGAAATCACCAAAGAGGTTGAAAAACAAAGCCGGACAACAAACCGGATAATAGAGGAAGTGCAAAAGATAATTGTGGGGCAGGATTATCTTATTGAACGGCTGCTGATCGGTCTCTTATCCAACGGACACATACTGGTGGAGGGCGTGCCGGGTCTGGCAAAAACAACAGCGGTAAATGCCCTTGCGAAAACAATAAACACCGGTTTTCAGAGAATACAGTTTACCCCTGACCTTCTTCCCGCAGATCTTATCGGAACTCAGATTTATGAACCCAAGACCGGTGATTTTTCCATCAAAAAAGGGCCTGTCTTTACCAATATTATTCTTGCCGATGAAATAAACAGAGCGCCTGCAAAGGTCCAGAGTGCCCTGCTTGAGGCCATGCAGGAAAGACAGGTGACGATCGGAGCGTCGACCTTTCCGCTGGAAGAGCCTTTTTTAGTGATGGCAACCCAGAATCCGATTGAACAGGAAGGAACCTACCCTTTGCCTGAGGCACAGGTTGACCGGTTTATGTTAAAACTTAAAATTAACTATCCCAACAAAGCAGAAGAAAAAGAGATCGTAAAACGGGTGACCAGCGAAACAAAAAACGAGATTCAGGCTGTTACCGAACCTTCTGATATTATTGAAATACAAAAACTGGTGAACCGGATATATGTTGATGAAAAACTTCAGGATTACATTCTGGAAATAATATTTGCCACCAGAGAACCGAAGGTTTTCGGGATCGATATAGAAGAACTGATACAGTACGGGGCATCTCCCCGTGCCTCTATTTATCTTAATCAGGCGGTTAAGGCCTATGCCTTTTTGCAGGGAAGAGGCTATGTGGTTCCGCAGGACATAAAAACAGTCGGTCTTGATATTCTGCGGCACCGGGTCATCCTGAGCTATGAGGCTGAAGCGGAGGACCTCACCTCGGACGATATTATAAATAAAATATTTGAAAATATTGAGGTACCTTAAAGAAGTACTTGGAGTGCCTAAAGTACTTTTGAGTGCGGAATGGAGATTTCGGAGTGCTTAATATTTTAGCGAATTTCCATTTTAACGAATCAACAATTTGACGATTTAACGCTTTTTTGCCATGCGCTTTGCTCTATGCGGGCTGCTGTTAACAAACTCAGGTTTAATTTGTTTTGTTAAAAGTATTTTACTAGACCAGATAAACGACATAACGAAACCATGATTAACAAAGAGATATTAAAAAAGATCCGCAGCATTCATATCAGAACCAACTATATGGTCAACGATATTTTTGCGGGTGAATATGAAAGTGCTTTTCGCGGACGGGGAATGGAGTTTGAAGAGGTGCGCGAATACACCCCGGGTGACGATATCCGGGATATCGACTGGAACGTAACCGCACGTTTTGGACATCCGTTCGTCAAGGTCTACAGGGAAGAACGTGAACTTACCCTGATGCTTATGGTTGATGTGAGCTCTTCCTGTCTGTTTGGCTCACAGAAGCAGTTTAAACAGGAACTTGCTGCGGAAATAGCCTCGGTTCTTGCTTTTGCAGCAACAAAAAATAATGACAAGGTGGGACTGATCATTTTCAGTGATCAGGTGGAAACATTTATTCCTCCCAAAAAAGGAAAAAACCATGTATGGCGGGTGATCAAAGAGGTGATCGAACACGATCCGGTTTCAACCCGGACCGATATTGCAGGTGCGCTTAATTATCTCAATAAGGTCTCAAGAAAAAAGGCGGTTACTTTTCTTATTTCAGATTTTATTTCTGAAAACTATGAGCAGGCATTAAGAATAACCGGCAAAAAGCATGATCTCATTTCCATTTCCATTACGGATCCCCGTGAGCTTAGTCTTCCCAGTGCCGGAATTGTGGAGCTTTTAGATGCAGAAACCGGTGAGACCGTTTTAATCGACACCTCTGATGCCAATTTTAGAAAAGGGTATTCTCTTTTATCCCGAAAAAATCTGCATGACCGGTTTGAACTTTTCCGGTCTGCAAATATTGACTATATCGATATAAGAACAGATGTTCCCTACATAGATCCTATAATGAAATTTTTTAGAGTGCGGGAGAAACGGCTATGAACAGAACCGCGGTTATATTAAGTTTTTTAAGTATCTGTCTTGCTTTGGGCGTCACTGTTTTCGGGCTGAACGCTATAAAACATCCTGTTTCTTCAGGTATCTGGACCCATGAAAAACAGCGAAGTCTTGCCGGAAAACTCAAAAGTGCCGGTCTGACCCTGGAAGCCATTGAAACGTACGAAGATTATATAAAGACCGCTCCTCTTGATAATAAACAGCTGGCCAATCTTTCATACACAATCGGAAAGATGTATATGGAAGAAGGAAAATATGAAAAAGCGCTTTCCTGGTTTTACCGGGTTGAGATAACGGATCCCCTTACAGACCTGAAGACAGAGCTCGGGCCCAAGATAATCAACTGTCTTGAAAGAATAGGAAAATATAATGCTGCGGAATATGCACTGAATAAAAGAACATCAAGCCGGGACAAAAAAAAGGATAAGACCGGCCGGGTAGCTGCAATCATCGGAGAGGAAAAAATCTATGTTGAGGAAGTAAACGCAGCCTTTGACGCAATGCCGGATTGGATGAAAAAACAGATTTCTACAAAAGAGGGGAAGGCGGAATACTTAAAAAAATATGTGGCGGATGAACTTTTTTACAGAAAAGGCTTAAAACTTGAATATGATAAAGAGCCTGAATTAAGAAAGAGACTGGTTCGGGCTGAAAAGGAGCTGATCGTCAACAGCGTGCTTGAACAGGAGGTTAAGGATAAGATAAAAATAGAAGATAATGATATTAAAAACTTTTTTGAAGCAAACAAAAATAAATACGCGGAAAAAGAGGCCGTTCAGGTAAGCATGATAAAGGCCGGCATGAAGCAGATCGCTGAAAAGATTCTTGAAGAGATAAAACAGGGAAAGACCTTTGAAACACTGGCAGAAGAGGTCTCTCTTGACAAGGAAACAGCAGGAAATAAAGGCAGGTTTAAAAACTGGGTCAGAAAGGGAGAGGACGATCTTGGCATCGGCAATGCGGATGAAGTATCCAAAGCACTTTTTTCTGCAGAAAAAGGAGAAGTAACCGCTCCGATCGAAGCCGGCGAATACTATTATTTGTTCCGTGTGGAAGAAAAACGGCCGGAGAAGGTGCCGCCGTTTGAAGACATAAAAGAACAGGCCAAAAATGACTATTTCTTGGAAAAACTTCAGGTTCATTATCAGAACCTGCTGGAACAGATACTTAAAAACTCGGAAGTGAAACTTTTTCCCGAGGCCTTTACCGGAGGAGATCCCCAGTGAGAAGGTTTCTCCTATTGATATTTTGTTCCAGCCTGTTCTTTGTTTTCGCCTGTTCAAAAAAGGGAGATGAAGCCAAAAGTGATGTGTCTGCGGTCATTCCTTCTGTAGAGGTTGTTGCAAAAACAGACCGGACCAAGGCTGCTGTATCGCAGACCATACTTTATACCATAAGCGTTAACTATGATCCGGAAATAAAGGTGAACCTGCCCGAAGCCGGGGCAAAGATCGCGGGGCTCAGGATAACAGATTTTGGTGAAAAAGGACCGGCTGAAATAGATGATCGCCTGCTGCATGAACAGTGGTTCCGCCTCCAGGCGGATATTGTCGGAACCTATATCATTCCCTCCATGACAATTTCCTATATTGAAAAAAACGGTGATAAAAAAGAGCTTAAAACGCCGCAGATATTTTTGGAAGTGACATCAGCCCTGACTAACGAAGAGGGCGAACAATCAACAGACATTGTTGACATCAAACCTCTCCAGAAGATGGAAAGGGACCTGACCCCTTTTATTATAGCAGGCTGTGCTGCCGCAGGTATACTCCTTGCGGCCATGGGTCTTTTTTTCTATCTTAAAAACAGAAAAAAAAGAAAGCTTAAAAAAAGAAGGCCTGCCCATATTATTGCTTTTGAAGAGCTTGAAAAGCTGGAAAAAGACGGCCTGATCGAACGCGGTATCATAAAGGATCACTATTTCAGGCTTTCAGACATATTCAGGACGTATCTTGAAAACAGGTTTAACATTCCTGCGGTTGAACAGACAACACCTGAGCTCGTTCCCGAGATCAAAAAGCTGGAGGAAGTAGACGATGCGGTCAGGTCAAAAGCCGAAAAATTTCTTGAGTATTCCGACCTTGTTAAGTTTGCAAAGTATTCTCCGCAGCAGGAAGAGATCGAAATAAACAAACAGAATATCGTTAAGGTTATTTCAGAAACAAAAAAAGAAGAAGAAACTGAAAATAAAAAAACCTGATATAGAAATTACCGGACTTAACATATGTTTCGCTTTGAAGACCCATGGCTTCTTATGCTTCTGGCCCTTATCCCGCTGATGATCTTTTATGAATGGAAGAAGATCGGCAGCAGTCAGATCCGGTTCTCCTCTGTTTTTGTGTTAAAACAGCTAAAAACACCTCTTTCTCTGCTTCTAAGAAAAGGCCTGATATTTTTAAGGATAATTGCGGTCGCTCTTTTTGTTTTTGCCCTGGCACGCCCCCAGTCCGGTATCAAGTCAACAGAGATCTCAACAGAAGGAATTGACATCATGTTATGTCTGGATACCTCCGGAAGCATGAAGGCCCTTGACTTTGAGGATAAGGGCAAGCGGGTAACACGGCTGAAGGTGGTGAAAAAAGTGGTGGGTGAATTTATCCGCGGTAGAAAAAATGACCGTATCGGAATGGTGGTGTTTGGCCAGGAGGCCTTTACCCAGTGCCCCCAGACCCTTGATTACGGCGTTCTTTTAAGTCTGTTGGACAGCGTTGAAATAGGCATGGCCGGTGACTCTACCTCAATTGGTTCTGCAATCGGTATCTGCACCAAAAGACTGAAAGATCTGAAATCAAAATCAAAGGTTGTCATTTTATTGACGGATGGACGAAACAATTCCGGAAGCATCAACCCGATTACGGCTGCTGACATCGCAAAAACATATAATATCAAAATATATACCATTGGTGCGGGAACAGAAGGAGAAGCGCCTTTTCTGGTGGATTCGTTTTTCGGGAAACAATATGTTTATCAGAAAGTCGACCTTGATGAAAAATCACTTAGAGAAATAGCAGAAAAAACCGGCGGTAAATATTTTCGTGCTACCCACACGGAAGCCCTTAAAAATATTTATGAGCAGATCGACAAGATGGAAAGGACAGAGGTAAAGATAAAAGAATATATGGAATATGAAGAACTCTTTATTTTCTTTCTCCTGCCCGGGCTGTTGTTTTTAATCATTGAGATCATCCTTGCGAACACAAGGCTGAGGAAAATACCCTGATCCGGGAAGCCGTTTGTTAAGAAGAGACAGAGAGCTCGTGGTCTGCAATCAGCTGGCTGCAAATTAGAAAGTGCCTAAAGTACTTAAGATGTATAAAGTATTAAATACTAATATGAATAATAACTAAAATGAAATTCGGTAATTTATCATACTTTTTTCTGTTGTGGCTGATTCCGGGCCTTATCTTTTTTTATGTTTATGCTTTTATAAAAAAGGAGAAAGCCATAAAAGCGTTTTGCGGAAATGCGCTTTTTTCAAAACTGCTTCCGTCCGTTCAAAAGGGAAGGCAAAAGCTGAAAGTCTTTTTTGTATTACTGGGTATCTTCTTTCTCGTTTTTTCACTTGCTCGTCCCAAGTGGGGGTTTCACTGGGAGGATATTAAACGGACCGGAATAGATATTATCGTTGCCGTAGATGTGTCAAAAAGCATGCTGGCAGAAGATGTAAGCCCAAACCGTCTGGAGAGGGCAAAAAGGGAGGTCTATGATCTGTGTAATATGCTGGAAGGCGATCGGATAGGCCTTGTTGCTTTTGCCGGGACAAGCTTTGTCCAGTGTCCGCTTACTCTTGATTATGCTGCTTTCAGGATGTTTCTGGATTATCTTGATCCGGACCTTATCCCGACTCCGGGAACAGCAATCGGAAGTGCTATTAGAAAGGCAACCGAATCATTCTCAAGAAAAGAAAGAAAATCAAAGGCGCTTATTATTATAACTGACGGTGAAGATCATGGAAGCAGCCCCTTTGAAGCAGCAAAGAAAGCTAAAAAAGAGGGGGTAAAGATATTTACCATCGGTATTGGAAAAGAAGGAGGAACGCCTCTTCCTGACGGCTCAGGCGGATTTTTAAAAGACAGAAAAGGAGCTGTGGTATTAAGTAAGCTTGATGAAAAAACGCTTCAGAAAATAGCTCTTGAAACCGGCGGCAGCTATGTACGGTCTGTTACCGGAGATATGGACCTTGACAAAATATATAAAAGTGCCATAAAAGGAACCATGGAAAGCAAGGAGCTTAAATCCACCCGTCAAAAAAGATGGGAAGAACGGTTTCAGTGGTTTATTTTTATAGCGCTTATTTTTCTGAGTCTCGAGTTTTTTATAAGAGAAAAAAAGTAAAAGTTTTTTTGACGATTTTTTCCTAAGATTTTCACTTGGGTCCTGGAATCCCTGGCTCCTTAGAAAAAAGTGCAGGATCATTACTTAATAACAAAGCCTGGTTTAACTTATGTCTTCTATGCCGGAAATCACCGCACTTTTCCCCTGATTTCCTTAATGGGCTGTACCGGTGCAATGATCAGCCAGCTTTTTATTTCATGGACCTTTGCCGCGGCATTTGTGACGCTTGCAGCGCTTATCATAACAGCGCATGTCCTTGCATATCCTTCAAGAAAAGGCATAACAACAGAAATTGCGGCTTTTCTTTTCGGCGGACTGGTGTGGTGCCAGATGACACCGCTTGCCGCAGCGTTATCATTTGTAACGGTGCTTCCGGACAGAACCTTCGGTCCCCTTGAAGTGTTAAATCCCTATAAGTATGGCGAATTATGCTTATGACGTTATTGGGAAGAGAGGCACCTGAACTACCTCCAGAGGTTTTATTTTCAAATCTGGAAATTAAAGTGCTAAAAAAATATGCTAAAAAAAACTTAAAAATTCCTGATCGTCTTGGAGCTATGGTGGCATTAGTAGCAAGCATGGGAAGATATTTAGGCAGAACTAACGATCCACCCCCGGGTCATCAATTAATGTGGCGAGGTTATAAACACTTACAACTGATGTGTGAGGGTTTTTTGCTCAATGATAGCTGATGCTGGTAAAAGGCTACTTATGGGTAAAGGGCAGGGTTAGCCTGTCCTTAAGCCTTTCGGCAAAGACTGTCATTACAGGAAGTACTCTCACTGTTGAAGGGTTCTTAACGCCTTTACCTGTAAACAGTTTCCCTGAAAACGGTTTGACTGTTTTTCTAAATATTATCAACCCTGAAGAAGAAGATATCCTCCTACCGGTTCAGATCGGGAGTTCCGGACAATATGAATCTCCGCCTTTAGATATATTTTCTTTACCCGGGATTTGGACGGTCAGGGCGGTTTTTGAGGGCAGTGATAATTATCTGAGTGATATTACAGAGGCACAGACCCTTGAAGTCTTTTTACCCGAAGAGACCGGTTATGCCATTATTGTTCAGGGAAAGATCAGCAGCGAGGAAGGGATTACTTCTCATAAAAAGAGTGTTGAAACTATTTATGATATCCTTGCTGAAAGAGAGATCCGGCCGGAAAATATAAAGGCTTTTGGCTATGATCTATCAGAAGACATTGAATATGATGTGCCTATAAAAGAAAATATTGAACAGGCCCTTTCCCCTTGGGCTGTTTCAAGGATCAATGAGGTTTCTGCATCCTTATATATTATTCTGATCGGGTCATGTGGCTCGGGGAGCTTTATAGCGGACACATCCGGACCTGACAGAGTTATTATTACAAGTTCTGCAAAAGCTGAGAATGCATACCGGGGGCCGCTTGAAGATAATAATAAACGGGAGGGGAGCTATTTCCTTAGCGAATTTTTTAAGCTGGCAGACCGCGGCAACAGTATTGAAGAAAGTTTTGATCTGGCAGTCAGTCAGATCAAAACCTGGCCCGAGGATAAATCCATAAGGAATGTTTATAAGTATGGTTTTAATGACAATGCCCCGCAGCATCCGCTGATTGATGATAATGGGGATGGTGAAGGACAAAACTATATCTCACCGGTCGAGGGTGAATACGGCTCGACCCCGCTGTATAAATTTCTGGGAACTTCAGCGCCTGATGTACAGCTTGAATTCCTGTCCGTATCCCCCCGGATCATTATTGAGCCTACAGATGGCCTGATGCTGGATAATTTCTGGATTGAGATAAAAGCTTCGGACTACAATCCGCTTTATACCACGCAGTATGAAAAGAAGAATGATTTTACCCGGATTGTTTATGATCTGGAAAATATAGAATGTAATAAGTTCTTTTTTGATGCTTATGGCGACTATGATTTTAAAAGACCCAGGGCCCATGAAATTTACTATTTTGCAAAGGACTTTGACAGTCAAAGGACACTTCCCTTTTACAAATCCGTTGTTTACCGCAAACTGATATTTAACTTTTCGCCGGGCGGGTTCAATCTGGTTTCTCCTGCTGATGAATCCACTCAGGCCGGCACCATTGTTCTGCTAGACGGGGAAAGCGCTTTTGTTCTGGAACTGGGGAAAGAATTTGAGGATGGTAAAAGCTATTACTGGAAAGTAGAGGCTGTAGACAGCTATGGCGAAATTCGTGAAAGCAATCAGGTTTGGAGTTTTTACAAAGACTCAGGAAATATTGCCCTTGGAACACTGAGGGGGTATGTTAAAAATGCCGTAAGCGGATTGCCTCTTTCAGGTGTTCAAGCCACGTCGAACAGTGGGTGGTCTCTCAGTTGAGCGGTGTTCTGGGGGATTTTGTTATTGTTGGACCGGATGGATCTTTTCAGGGGCAGACCAGGGCCTTTGGCTATAAGGATAAAAGTTTTAGTTTTAAGATTGTTGCCGGGGAAACAAACACTGTTTCTGTTCCCATACGTTGCCTGAATTAAAGCGTGCGGTTAAAGAAAAAAGAGAGATCCGCCTCTTAAAACACCAGAAAAAAAAGATCAGGTCTTTCCTTCGAAAAGTTAAAAAGAGATCATCACCTGAATTAAGGAAGGTGATCCGGAAGATTGAAACCCGTCTGAATTGAATGATTAATCCTCTTAAACGGGGTAGACTTCTGATCAAAGGATGTGCGCAGGCTGATAGTTTGTCAGGGGTATTCAGTGCTATTGTCTTAAAGAAAAGATCTTGTCCAGTTTTTGCTGCAGAGTTGCAATGGTGAAGGGTTTTGTAATATAGGTGTCAAGTCCTGCCTGAATAGACCTTATTATTTTTTCTCTTTCTGCCTCAGCTGTTATGAACATGACGGGGATGTTTTTTAGTCTTTCGTCTGCTTTGATATGTTCTAAAAGCTCAAAGCCGTTCATGTTCGGCATGTTAACATCTGTTATTACCAGATCATAATCATTTTCTTTGAGCTTTTCAACGGCTTCTTTACCGTCTTCAGCTTCATCGATACTTTCGAACTTGAGCTGTACCAGTATATTTTTCAGGGACATCCTCAAAGTGGAAAAATCATCTACGATAAGTATTTTAATATTTTTATCAGACATGATTCGGTATTGTCCTTTCCCCTGCATTTTTATACGACTATGAATACATCAATCCAGAATTAATTGCAACACCTCAATTTATGCTGATCTGATTAATTTTTAGCAGTTACTGATTAAGGCAGGCGGCAGGTCTTGAAACTAAAAAACAGCTGTTTGTTTCAAATCGTAGAAATAAATTTAGATAGAAGGGTCTTTAACTCTTTGATGCTAAAGGGCTTGTTAAGATATTCATTAGCCCCTGCTTTTATGGTGCTATTTATTTTTTCTCCATATTCAGCGCTTACCAGTACAATGGGTATATTGTCGTAATCGGGGTTATATCTTATCTCCTCTATCATTAAATCACCGTTCATTTTCGGCATGAGCCAGTCTGCTATTATTATATCTACTCTGCTTCCCCCCAGTTTTTTAATGCCCTGCAGCCCATTTGAAGCTTCTATAATATTTTTTATACCGGTTTTTTCCAGCAGGCTGCGAAGAATTTTTCGCATTGTGGCTGAATCGTCCACAATCATTACGTTTTCAATAAAGTTGTTTGATGTAACGGATTTTAAATCTGTTTTTTGGCGGCTTTGATACAGGACTCATCCGTGGAGGTGTTTTTTTTGAAAGGCACAGGATTCCTGTTTCTAAATTAATATAGTTTTTCTGTCTATAAGTAAATTTAACAGGATTTTATTAATTATCAAAGAAATGCTGTATTTATTATTAGTATGAGGGGTGAACGGTTTTATTTTTTTATGCCTGTCTTTTAAATTTAAATTTCGAACTCGCCTTCTGGTGCGGGATGTTTTATAATTAATTCTTGACATTTTTTGCCCTGAGCGATAAGAATTTGAGCTTAAAATTTTAAACCGGTGAGGAGGACTTTTAGTGCACGATCTTTATTACTGGGTTGCTTTGCGGCAGGTATGCGGTGTTGGAAATGTGATCTACAAGACCCTGATAAATCATTTTAAGTCACCGGAAAAGATCTTTAATGCATCCTTTGAAGAACTGAAAAATATTGAAGGTGTGAATGTTAAGGCGGTTGATGCCATAATCAATTTTCAGCCTGCTGATGAGATCGACAGGGAGATTGATGCGATCGTATCAAAAGATATTGATATCGTTACCTTTAATTCGCCTGCCTATCCTGAAAATCTTAAAAATATTTATGATCCGCCTCCTTTTCTTTATGTGAAAGGCCGGATCTTAAAAGAGGATAAAAATGCCGTGGCAGTTGTGGGCTCAAGAAATGCCTCTGATTACGGGATAAAGGTCACTCAGGAGATCAGCCGAAACCTGGCTTCCCTGGGTATTACGATTGTCAGCGGAATGGCAAGAGGAATAGATTCAGCGGCGCATATGGCTGCTATTCGGGGCGGGGGCAGAACAATAGCTGTACTGGGGTCTGGTATTGATGTTATTTATCCTCCGGAGAACAGAAGATTATATGATACTATAATTGAAAATGGTGCTGTTGTGTCTGAATATCAGCTGGGGACAAAGCCCAATAGTTATAATTTTCCGCCGCGTAACAGAATCATAAGCGGAATTTCTCTTGGCGTTCTGGTCTCGGAGGCAAGCCCGAAAAGCGGGTCACTTATAACGGCAAGACTGGCTTTGGACCAGGGTAGGGATGTTTATGCCGTGCCGGGAAACGTTTATTCCTATAAAGCAAAAGGCACACATTCTCTTCTTAAGAGCGGCGCAAAACTTGTTGATAGTGCCCGGGACATCGTCGAAGAACTGAATATAGATATTCATCCGGTAAAAGAGGATAAGGCGGTAAGCTGTGAGCTTAGTCCTGACCTGCAGAAGATCTGTGACCTTCTGCAGGATGAACCGGCACATATTGACAATATTATTTCAAAAACAGGCTTTTCAAGCAGCAGGATTTCGGCAATGCTTCTTGAACTAGAATTGGACGGAATTTTAAAACAGATGCCTGGAAAAATGTTTGCAAGGTGCTAAAAGTCTCTTTGACAAACTTTGTTCAGAATGTTAGATACTACTAAACCTGACGGTTTCGTAAATCCCGCCATGGTGGGACTGTGCTGTGTATCATCACAGGGTGATGTTACTTATAATTAATATATATAAGGTGATTGATCGAAATGGGAAAGTCGCTTGTCATTGTAGAGTCTCCTGCTAAAGCAAAAACAATATCTAAGTTTCTGGGAAAAGATTACAAGGTTGAGGCCTGTGTGGGGCATGTGCGGGCTTTGCCCAGCAAGCCTGGTTCTGTTGATGTGGGAGAGGATGTTATTCCCAAGTATGATATTATTCCCAGAAGTAAAAAATATCTTAAAGAAATAAACAAATCTTTAAAGGGCTGTGACACGGTTTATCTGGCGACTGACCTTGATAGAGAGGGCGAGGCTATTGCCTGGCATCTTGTGTCAGCCTTGAAGCTTGATAAAGAAACAAGTAAAGGCCCGAAGTATGATATTAAAAGAATTACTTTTCATGAGATCACAAAGGAAGCCATAAACGAGGCTTTGCTAAACCCCGGTGAGATTTTAGTTGATCTGGTAAATGCGCAGCAGGCCCGGGTTGTGCTTGATTATCTTGTGGGATTTACCTTAAGCCCTTTCTTGTGGAAAAAGATACGTTATGGTCTTTCTGCCGGAAGAGTTCAGTCCGTTGCGCTTCGTATCATCTGTGAAAGAGAAACGGCGATCAAGGCTTTTGTGCAGGATGAGTTCTGGACGGTTAAGGCCAGTCTGACACCTAAAGATGCTGACAGCCCTTTTGAGGCACAGCTTATTCAGATTAGAGGTGAAAAGCTTGATAAGCTTGCGATTAAAAATGAAGAGCACGCAAAAGATATTATCGCACAGCTCGAAAATGCTCAGTATGTTGTCTCAAAAATCAAAAAAAGAGAATTAAAAAGAACGCCGCCGCCTCCTTTTATAACCAGTACGCTTCAGCAGGAGGCTTCCCGAAAACTTGGTTTTTCTGCCAGGCGGACAATGTCCACGGCTCAGAAGCTTTATGAAGGGATTGATGTGGGGAAAGGCACGATGGGGCTGATTACCTACATGAGAACAGACAGTGTGAACCTTGCTGCTTCTGCTGTCAGTGATATACATACTGTTATTACAAAAGAGTACGGGGAGGATTATGCCTTAAAGACACCCCGGGTCTTTTCATCCAAGTCAAAAAATGTTCAGGAAGCACATGAAGCCATACGTCCTACCGATGCCACCCTTATTCCGGATGAGATAAAAGCAGCTTTAACCCAGGATCAGTATAAACTTTACAGCCTGATATGGAAACGTGCGGTTGCCAGTCAGATGGCAAGAGCCATCCTTGATTCCGTTTCGATCGATATAACGGCAAAGGACGAATACACTTTCAGAGTAACAGGTTCCACTATAAGGTTCCCCGGTTTTATGAAGCTTTATATTGAGGGCAAGGATGATAACGGTGATGAAAAAGAGGAGGGAATGCTTCCTCTCCTTAATGAGAAACAGGTGCTTGACCTGCTTAAGCTTCTTCCTGAACAGCATTTTACCCAGCCGCCGCCAAGATATACCGAAGCATCACTTATTAAGATCCTTGAGGAGTATGGTATCGGCAGACCGTCAACCTATGCATCGATCGTAAATGTGCTGCAGGAAAGAGAATATGTAAAGCTGATTAAAAAACGTTTTTATCCTGAAGATATCGGGGTTGTGGTCAGTGACCTCCTGGTTAAGCATTTTTCAAAATATGTGGACTATACCTTCACCTCATATCTTGAAGACAGGCTTGATCAGATATCACGGGGCGAGGCAGAGTGGAAGCCCGCGATAAAGGAGTTCTGGACACCTTTTATCACACTCATCGGTCAGAAAGAAGAAGAAGTTCAAAAATCAGATGTGACAACCGAAGAGACAGATGAGACCTGTCCGGAATGTAAAAAACCGCTTGTTATTAAGCTTGGTAGATACGGTCGGTTTTATGCGTGCAGCGGTTTTCCTGAGTGTAAGTTTGTGAGATCACTTGAAGATTCAAACGATGAGGAGGGGGAGGGAGCTCTCGACATAGATGAAAAGTGTGGAAAATGCGGAAATGACTTGGTTAAGAAACAGGGGAAATACGGTCCTTTTTACGGCTGTTCAAAATATCCTGACTGTAAATTTATCAGACCGCTGAACAAACCTGTTTCACTGGGAATAAAATGTCCCGAATGTTCAGACGGTGAAGTGATGGAAAAAAAGAGCCGTCGAGGAAAAATATTTTTCAGCTGTTCGAATTATCCCAAGTGCACGTTTGCATCGTGGGATAAACCCATCAATGAACCCTGTCCTGAATGCGGGAATCCGATCCTTGTGGACAACACTACCAAGCGTTTTGGTCATCTTATCAAGTGTCCGGTAAAAACCTGTAAGTACAAAAGAGACGCTGACTGATTCAGCTTTTTTCCCGAATTATAATTCTAAGACTAAAAGGTGTGCTCTTGTGAATCAAGATAAGGAAATTCACATAATAGGCGGCGGACTGGCCGGATGTGAGGCGGCATGGCAGGCTGCAAAATACGGATGCAGGGTCTTTCTTTATGAAATGAAACCGGATCTTTTTTCCCCTGCGCATAAGAGCCAAAACCTTGCGGAGCTGGTCTGCAGCAACTCTTTAAGGTCAGACAGTCTTGAAAATGCATCAGGCGTTTTAAAAGAGGAAATGCGGAAGCTTGGATCTCTTATTGTTGAAACGGCAGATAAAACAAAAGTTCCGGCCGGAGGTGCCCTGGCTGTTGACCGGGAAAAGTTTTCTGAATGTATAACCGGTAAGATAGAGGGAACCCCCGGTATTACACTGGTACGGGAAGAGATTAAAAAAATTCCGGAGGACAAAGTTGTTATTATTGCGTCGGGTCCTTTAACCTCAGATCTTTTGGCGGAAGACATAAAGAGAATGACAAGTGACGCGTTTTTATATTTCCATGATGCCATAGCGCCTATTATTGAGGCGGATTCTATTGACAGGGAAAAGACATTTGCAGCCTCAAGATATGATAAGGGTGAAGCCGACTATATAAACTGTCCCATGTCAAAAGAGGAATATTACGGCTTTATTGAGGAACTCAAAAATTCGGAAAAGATGCTTTTGCGGGACTTTGAGACTTTAACCCCGTTTGAGGGCTGTATGCCGGTCGAGGTCATGGCAGAAAGAGGCGTTGAAACGCTTGCCTTTGGTCCCATGAAGCCGGTTGGGCTTATTGATCCGAATACAGGTAAACAGCCTTATGCTGTGGTACAGCTCAGACAGGAGAATAATGAAGCAACGATATATAATTTAGTGGGTTTTCAGACACGTTTAAAATGGCCGGAACAGAAAAGGGTCTTTTCGATGATACCGGGTCTTGAAAAAGCGGTGTTTGTCCGTTATGGCAGTCTCCATCGTAACACCTTTATCCATTCTCCTGAACTTCTTGAAAATACGCTTCAGCTGAAGAAAAAATCCAATGTTTTCTTCGCCGGCCAGATAACAGGTGTCGAGGGATATATGGAGTCCACCTCAACCGGTCTTATTGCCGGGATAATGGCATCAAGATATGTTCTCGGGCTTGATCTTTTGACAACTCCAAAGACAACGGTTACCGGAGGGCTTCTCTCCTATATTACAGATCTGAGTGTGAAAAAATTTCAGCCGATGAATGCCAATTTTGGCATTCTTCCGCCTCTTGAAAAAAGAGCGCCGAAAAAGATCAGGAAAAAGCTTTATGGGGAAAGAGCACTTAAAGATATTGATGTATGGAGAAAAGCGCTTTAAAAATCGAACGTCCAACATTGATGATCCGGTAAAAAGTCAAAAACCAAAGGATGTCACCTTGTAACTATTTGATTTTCCTTGGGCCAATTTTGCAATAAGGTCCTTTTCTGGACTTTTTACCGGGCCATCAACATTGAACATCGAACGTCCAACTCTGAATAAAAAGCCCAATCTTAAAAATCGAATAATTTTTTCTATATGTTTTGTCATCTTTCCCCATTCATAATTCAATGTTGAGCGTTCGACGTTCGAGGGTCAAATGCTCAAGAAAAGGCCCGGGATGGTGTAAGAGGGGGGGCTGACAAACGTTAATTAGCCAAGAATATGTTTTTCCAGTACAAAACAGGTAAAGGTTCCTTCGAAAACTGTTTCATCAGCTCTTAAAACAGAAACAGAGACAGACTGTTTTTTTCCTTCTTTATTTTCAACTTTTGCTTCTGCAGTAACGGTTTCACCTGCTCTTACCGGTTTTAGAAATTTCACTTCTGCTGCTCCTAAGACCACATTCGGATGGTTAACAGCGATCATGGCAGCATAATCGGCAAGTCCAAAGATAAAACCGCCATGGACCAGTCCGGTTTGGTCCACTTTCATCTGTTCAGAAGTTGTCAGTTCGACCCTGCTTTGATCTTTTTCAATTAAAAGGGGCTTTCCGCAAAGGGAGAAATCTATGCCGTTGTGGGTGCTGATATTCATAATATCTTTCTTTTGTGGTGGTTGAGGTAATTTTAATTAATTTTTTAATATATATTAATTTAGTCAAAAAAGTCAAAGAAGAAAGCATTTTCAAAGGGTTGAAAAGCTATTTTTATATTATTCCTGCTTGATATTTATCTCTCTTGCATGTAATATTTTTAAGTTCAATTCTTTTATTGCAGTTTTTTTTGAATACGCGGAATTATTGGAGAAAATGGAGATAAGATGGGCATTTATACCGGCGCAGCAAGTTATCAGCGTTACAGGACGGGTGATAATCTTCCTGACAATATAAAAGAGTTTGTGCTAGAAAAGCTAAAGGAATTCCATTTTAAAGAGATCAATCCTGCGACCATTACGGAAAAGTCTATGGGATGGGTGTCTGCAGAAAACATGTCATCAGTTTTTTTTGATGACATGCATTTTTCAAAGGATCCATATCTGGTTTTTGCACTCAGGGTCGATACACGGCGTATACCGGCGCTTGCCATGAAAGCTGCTTTTCTGAGCGAGGAGATAAGGTTTAAGGAGGGGACCGGTAAAGATAAGCTTGCAAAACATGACAGGGACATGCTGAAAGAAGAGGTGTGGCAAAGTCTGCTTAAAAAAACGCTGCCCACACCGGTGGTGTATGATGTGTGCTGGAATCTCAAAACCGAAGAAATATTTTTCTTTTCAAATTCTAAAAGTGCAAATGATGAATTCATTACTTTCTTTTACAGATCGTTTGATGTAAAGCTTGTTCCTCTGGTGCCCTATGACCTTGCGGAAGAAATCGTAACCAAAAAAAATAAGAGCGTAAGCTTGAAAAATTTAAGGATTGATTTTGTCGATGGATAAAGAAGATTTAAGAAAAGAATGCAGCTTTGGAAAAGATTTTATCACCTATATCTGTTATCTAAGTGATAAAAATTCCGGAATAATAAGAATACCGGGAAGTGATGAACAGTTTACGCTTTGGCTCGACGGAAAGATCGTGTTGGAAGATGACCGGGAGCCGCCACCCAATACGGTTTCATACTCCGGGGATGATTTTACGGTTGACGATCTGAGACAGGCGATCCGTTCCGGCAAAAAAGTCCGGGAGGCAAGGTTGCGGATAGAGCTGGGGTCTAATGTCTGGTCTTTTAATTTCAAGGCGGAAAGGTTTGAGGTCTCTTCTCTTAAAATAGATCTGCCTCAGACCAATGATATGGATGAGAAATTTTTTGACCGGATACTTTGCATAGAGTCCTTAAACGGTTTACTTGACCAGCTCTATGAATATTTTATTAGTGAGGTTTATGAAAAAAAGTGGCAGGTCGAGGGATATCCTGAATTTCAAACATGGCTAGGTACCTGAATCTTGCACCAATTATCTACTGCTGCTTGAAGCCCCTTATTTTTAAAGCTTTTTTCAAGATTTTGATCCTCACCATAGCGGTTCTATGTTTCCGGGTCAAAATCTCTCCAACTTCGCCTTTAAAACAAGGGTTTCGGTGTCTCGCTACGATAACCGATACAAAATTCAGGTAATAAAAATCTGAAGCGGGAATGCATTTAGAGCATAGAGCAGGGCGCATAGGGTAAAATTACATTATCAAATTTATATCTTTAACGGAGCAGTATCATGCTGGACATTAGATTTTTAAGGGAAAACAGTGAGCTTGTAAAACAGAAACTTGAATCGCGCGGCAGCGATATTGACCTTGCTGATTTTCTGTCCATAGATGAAAAAAGAAGAGAGGTTCTTGGAAAGATAGAAGTCTTAAGGGCCGAACGCAACCGGGCATCAGATGAGATCGCAAAGAAAAAGAAGGAAAAGCAGGATGTTGATCCTTCGGTTTTTGCATCCATGAAAGAGCTGTCTTCCCAGGTCAAGGCTCTGGATGAAGACCTTAAAAGTGTTGAACAGGAAACAAATGATTTTCTGCTGACCATACCGAACATGCCCCATGATTCGGTTCCTGTGGGTAAGACAGAAGAGGACAATGAAACTGTGCGGACCTGGGGCGACGTTCCGCAGCTTTCGTTTGAGCCGAAAGAGCACTGGGAAATAGGCGAAAAACTGGGTGTGCTTGATTTTGACCGGGCGGCAAAGATCGCGGGATCGCGTTTCAGCCTTTACAAAGGTGCGGGTGCACGGCTGGAACGGGCGCTCATCAATTTTATGCTTGACCTTCATACGGAAGATCATAAATATACTGAAATTCTTCCTCCGTTTATTGCAAACCGGACCACCATGACAGGCACCGGACAGCTGCCCAAATTTGAGGAGGATCTTTTTAAACTGGACGGGCTGGATTATTTTTTGATCCCGACGGCTGAAGTTCCACTGACCAATATCTTTCAGAAAGAGATTTTAAATGAAGAAGATCTCCCCGTCTATTTTGTAGCGCATACCCCCTGTTTTAGAAAAGAAGCCGGGTCCTACGGTAAGGATACCAAAGGGCTAATCCGTCAGCATCAGTTTAACAAGGTAGAGCTTGTAAAGTTTTCAAAACCGGAAGACTCCTATGATGAGCTTGAGAGTCTGCTTAATAACGCGGAAGAGGTCCTTAAACGGCTTGGGATCCATTACAGAGTGGTCAACCTTTGTTCCGGAGATATCGGGTTTTCTTCTGCCAAGACCTATGACATTGAAGTCTGGTTGCCGGGGCAGGGCGTGTACCGGGAAATATCCTCCTGCAGTAATTTTGAAGATTTTCAGGCCAGACGGGCCGGTATCCGGTACCGGAAAAAAGGTGAGAAAAAGACCGAATTTGTTCATACCTTAAACGGTTCCGGGCTTGCTGTGGGAAGGACAGTGGTTGCTGTTCTGGAAAATTTTCAGCAGGAAGACGGCAGCGTGCTTATCCCCGAAGTTCTGCAGCCTTATATGGGCGGTTTAAAGAAAATAGTGTGATCCTTGAAAGTGTCAACTGGGATTTTGTCTTGTACAGAGATAACATAAGGTGTAGTTATGTTATCTCTGGCAACATTTAACCTTATGGCACCCATTGAAAGGTCAATGGCAAGAGGAAACACCTCTCCTGTTACAAAAATCCTTATCTTGTTTGTATTATGCTCACCATGATGAACCCGCCGCTTTTGTTTTGCACCTGATATTTCAATTTTTTATTAGTACGAAGTTACTGCTTCGCACCAGGCATCCATCAGGATCAAGGCTATCAGAATTTAACTGTCTGTAGTCCCTGGCATATTAATCTGCTCCAGAAAACCTTCAGTACCATACCATGTCCAATCGATTTTTCCATCATACGTTTAGTGGCTCAAAAGTCCAACCAGTTTTGGCTCACAGCATGGGCAAAACAGCCAGTCATGCAATTTTCACCATGACATTATAAGTAATTATGGATGCGGCAGGTTTCAAATCACGAACTTTGGTTTAATACCAGCCACACTTTCGGTTCACTGCCGCAGCCATTTTCTTACGCAAAGGCTTTCAAGGGATCAAACTCCTTCTTGTCTCGAATTATGTAATAACAGGCACGGGCCAGCTTATGGGCTATAGCCTTTATTGCTACTACGTTATTTGTTTTAGCCGTCTTTCTTTGATGATAACGCTTAACATACTCATAGTTCCACAAAGCATGGTTTGCTGCTTCAATATATGCCCAGGATAAATATTTGTTGCCGTTTCTGCGATTCCCTTTTCCTTTTGACTTACAGTTAGAAAACCTGTTGCTTTGTACACACCGGCAGTACGATGCATAATTGCCCACTTTTTTAAATCTTTCTATGGGCCCCGTCTCAAGCATTATAGTTAGTGACAAGGTCTTCCCTATGCCCGGTGCTGTTTTTAGCAGTTTGTATCAAGAGCAGACTCGACCACTTTTTTTGTTTCCTACCCACTGTTTTTAAGGTTTGGCTTGAGAAGAATTATTTTAATATGTATTATGCCTGCAACTATTATGTGTTCGTAGGTGACGGGGTCTACGGCTTTTACGATGATTTTATTCTTTTTGGCAGGGCGTTTTTTTAGGGGTAGTGAGGGTAAAGTGGGGGGTAAAAAATAAAGGAGGGCTAAACTTGAAGAGCATTCAGGTAAAAGAGCGTTTCACTTTAAGAGTGGCACAATGAGGAGTGCGTTGCTTAAGGAGCAACCTTCGGCTTCGAAGAGCATTCCGGCAAAACCGGAATTCGAAGAGCGCTTCGCTTGAGGGAAAGGCAAAAACATAGGGATGAAAGTATAAAGGCAGTTGTCCCGGAATATGTTTGTCTGAAGTCATGGCTGAATCTTTGGTTTTTCAAAGATTTTCCTGGAGCTGTTCCAGTAATAATAACACAGTCCCCCCTGGTAAATCGTAGTTGCGGCGATGATGGATATATAAATTAAATTATATATGCCTACGATCATTTCAGTGAAAGCTTCTGCCGTAAGGTTCAGCTGTGTTTCAATTAATGTTTTTATCTCGGGGGACAGAAGAACCGAAACCTGTGAAGGGTCAAAGGATAATAATTTATATACTGCATAAGATATTAATAGTCCCATCAGCCAGAGCTGGCTTGCAATAAACCATTTCCCTGCATCAGGTATATTATCTTTTAATCTTTTACCGCCTGTGAGCTCCATATATCCGGAGGCCGCCACGGCAATGCCGATGATCACACCTGACCAGCTGCCGATAAATATACAGATTAGGCAGCAAAGACCCGCGAAGATGATGATAGAGTATCCGTTTAACCTGCAAATATTCAGGACACGTTTTAAAATTTTTTCTTTTTCCAATATCTGCTCCATTTGTTTTAATCGATGATTCGTTGGATTTTATAAAGTTTACACGTTTTAGCTCAAGCAAACAATTAGTTTTTTTATTCTCAATTATTTGAAATTATAAAAAATATCAGATTTATGTTTTAACCCGGGCTTTTGCTCTGATGGGATCAGTTGTTTCTATTCGCTTTTCGCCGTTTCGGGAAAATAAAAAAATATTCTGTCCAATATCGACCCGTCTGTTCTCGGGATTCAGAGATGTGCGGAGGATATTGTCGACGATCCTGACTCTTGTAAAACTAAACGGGAGAAAAGAAGGAAAGGAGAAGCTGCTTGCGGAATTTAGATTGGGGAATGTGGAATCGCTATGTTTAAGGACATATAGAGTTTGCTGAAATGAAAGATAGTCAAGACTATTTTTCATTGTGGTAGAAAATAGACGGATATTTCGACGCAGCCTTAAGTGTGATTTGATTTTACATCGAGGTCGTAAGACCGATCTCGTGCCACGCCGTAGCCTTGTGCGAAGGCTGGTCAAATCGCGGCTTTGCAGGGATGCTCTTCAAGGCTGAAAGCTGATCCTAAAATGCTTTGTACTTTGGATTTTCGGTGATGATTGAAGAGCTTTTTTTGATTCATATGCGCTCGAGCTGGTCAGTTAATATCGGAAAGAGAATTGTGAAATCACTTAAATTTTTTTAATTCATACCGGTCTTGCATGCAATCTTATGGGTGTTGATTACAGGCGGCTTGCCGAAGATCATGGAACAGCAGGTAACATCCTTGAAATTTTGTTGTATCCGAACTTCTCAAGCAATCGTCATGGTATTTTCAACGGATTGATCTGTGTCATTTCCGGTCTCAAACAGGAAGCGAAGTAGACATTGAACTGTATACAGGAGATGAACACATACCCTTCGGCCCAAAATTGTCAGCCTTGCCTGTAAGTGCGTTTTGGCATGAAAACAGGTAATAGGGGGCCAAGACTTTAAACTTGTAAAATCGTTCTCTCGCAGAGTGCGCAGAAAACGCAGAGGGTTTGTTAGAACTGAAAAGATCAAAACCTTATTCACCACAGAGCTTCGGAGTACACTGAGAAAAAGATGAAAAGGAAAGGGTGAAGAGGAGCGCTTAAGCTTGAGGCAAAGTCAAGAACATAAAAGCAAAAGCATTAACTGCGGTCTGTTGATAGTTGTCAGTAACAAAACTATAAAAGGAAAAATATTTAAAGTAAGTTGAAGTACTTAAAGTGTCTTTTAAGGCATATAAAGCTGGTAAGCATAAAAACAGGTGTTGTTATGAACATTGGAACCATGTTTTTATAGTTATCCTTTCTCTTTGATAATGTTTGTTCCCACCGTAAACAAGACTTCCTGCTGATGTGTTGTTACCTTTAAGTGACATGTAATATTTTAGATTGTTTAAAAATGAGCTAGAGATAGTTTCTCCGGATTTTATTTCAATTGGGATTAGTTTTTCACTTGCTTCAATTATTAAATCAACTTCATGTCCGGTTTTATCTCGCCAAAAATAAAGAGGGGGAATTTCTCCAGCATGTGTAAAAGTTTTATATATCTCTGATATTATGAAACTTTCAAAAATTGAACCTCTCATGTTATGCGTCAGGATATCCTGAGGGTTTCTAATCCTTAATAAAAAACAGAGGAGTCCCGTATCAAAAAAATATATTTTAGGACTTTTTATTATTCTTTTTGAAAAATTCATATGATGTGAGGGGAGGGTATATATCAAGTTGTATTTTGTAGGGTTGATGTATACAAAAACCAGAAACCTGATTTCTATCACCTGATGTTATGCTTTGAGGTGACAAGTATTAAAAGACCGATCACTGATACCAGGATCATTGAAACTATTCCCAGGAAGGTAAAGATGTTTTCGATGCCGAAGGATGTTTCAATCTGCTTGATGGCTTTAACAGAAAGGGCCCCCACACCGAAGGTAAAGATAAATTTTAATCCGTATGCTGTAGAAAGAAACCTTTTCGGGGTTAATTTTGCCACCAGGGTGTTTTCTATGGGCTGGGTTCCAAGCAGAAAGAAAAAATATAACATCCCCAGAACGATGAGGGGAAAGTTCGCTGTTTTTGCCATTAAAAACGCCACCGGAATAATAACAAGATGCATGCAGATATAGCAGAAACGAAGATCGAATTTTTCAGCTAAACGTCCGCCGAAAAGCTGGCCGATAATTCCAGCCATTAGAATGATCGTGGTTGAAAGGGTGGCCACCAGGTTTTTTGTCAGGGAAAGTCCGGTAAGTGATGCACACATTGAAAAAATATCATTGTTTTTCAGTTCAAAGTAGGCCGGAATCGTTAAGGTGGAGCCCCGGTAACAGATGCCTGCAAGCATCATGACGCACAGTAAAATGATGAATGGGGTAAGAAAAGATGCAGCCGTATCCTGTGTTTTTTTATCCGTTGCTGGTTTTTGAACGGGTTTATATCCGGCAATCAGAAAAAGACCGGAAAGATTTATTAGGCCAAGTAGTATAAAGACTGTTTTTAGTCCGAAATAGGAGTTGAAAAATCCGGCAAACACAGCTGCAAAGGCAATTCCGAGACTCCCGAATACACCGTTTACGGCCAGCTTTCTGCTGATCTTTTTTGTTTCCTTTGAGATTAGACCCAGTCCGGCAGGATGATAGATCCCGGAAAAGATCCCAAGCCCCATCATGGATACGGCCAAACCGTTTATGGAACCGGCATAAAAGGCTGCAGCAAAACAGCTTATGGCTGATCCCAGATGAAACAGGGTTAAAAGGGGTTTTGCGCCCCACCGGTCAGCAGCCAGTCCCCAGGGAAGGGCGGTCAATCCGTACATCAGGTACATCCAGAAGGATATTTCAATGGTGCTTCCGATGGATATTCCCAACAGGGCCGAAAGGGGCAGTACCAGCGCAGGAAATACCAGCATGTTGAAGTGACTCAGGAAATGGCTGAAGCAAGTGATCGTAAGGATCTTTTTTTCGTTTGTTTTTGCTGAGATAAGATTGTTCATATGATTCCGTAGCGTAAAAGATGTACAACTGTAAAATAGTAAAGTATTTAAAAGATGAACGTCCAACGTTGAATAAAAAAAACAATCATAAATATCAGTTGATCGGAAATATGCCACGCATACACTGAACCTTGGTTCGGAGTCAAGCGGCATGTGTTAAAATAATCAAATTTAACTACCGAGATACCCCGTAGATTGCTGCGGGAGTATCATTTGTTTCCTGCTGATTTCTTTTCTTTTTCCGCATTCATATTTGATGTTCAGTGCTTATTTATTATTTCTTCTTTCCAGCGGTTTTGATGCTTGTCACAAAAATCTTAATCAATTCTTCAGTTTCCAGCAAAAGTTCATCAAGCAGTTTCGGATTTTTAAGCAGAGGAACCTTTTTGATCAACCGGAGCCATCGTTGGGCTTCTCTGAGTTCCTTGAGAGAATGGCAATTTATGGATAAAATCCTTTGGCGACTCCGCTGCCTGGGCTTCACCGTGGTTTGGATAAGGAAATGTTCCCGATCGTAATAATTGTCCCGCCACATGATTGCCGGTCCGAGTGTTTGGAAGGTGCTCAACCAGTTTGATAATGCTTACAGAAAAGCCTAGCAACCGTTCTTCAAGGCCATATTTTTGTGGCATCATCTTTTCCTCATTCAAAATTCGATGTTCGACGTTCATCCTCCACTGGGTAAACTTACTTTCGACCCCTTGAATCCCTGAACCCTTGATGTAATTACTTTATCTTTGCAATTGTTATCCCGGTTCCGCCCTGATCAGAAGGGGCATTGTCAAATCTGCTTACAGACGGATGTTCTTCAAGACATTCGTGAATAGCTTTCATTAACCTTCCGGTACCTCTTCCGTGGATTATTTCAAGATTTACTGCTCCGGTTAAAAGTGCATTATCAATTGCCTTGTCAACAACCGGGAGTGCATCGGGAACCCGCATACCAATCACATTCACACTGCTGCTCAGCGTAGAGACCGGCTGATTATCAGACGGGTTTTTTTTTGTTATGGCTGCTTTGGGCACAGCCTTTTTTTCTTTTTTGTCTATCTGCTCCAGCTCATTGAAAACGGTCTTCACTTTTATATTTCCAATGCTGATCTCCGCTTTTTTGGTCTTGTTGTCAGCTTTAACCACAATTCCGTTTTTTTGCAGGTGAGTGACTCTGACGGTCTGTCCGGTCTCAAGATTCTCCGGCCTGATTACGGGCATGTCTTTTCTCGGGAACCGGCTGTAAAGCTTTCCTTTAACCTTTTGGAACATTTCCGGGTCTTTGTCCCGGTTGGTTTGGGTATCATCTGGTCTGATCAGCCGTCTTTTTTTCTGGTCCTTTATGATTTTCATCAGTTCATCTTCACTTTCCCTTAAGAGCTTTCTTGAATTTGTTTCAAAATTTTTAAGGATCTTGTCTTTTCTGCTCTTTATTTTTCCAAACAGTTCTTCAGTTGCCCGGAGATGTTTTTTTGCAAGTGCTGTTATTTTTTCAATTCCTTTTTTTTCTTCTATCATTTCAAGCTGGGTGTTTTCCAGCCCGTGTATCAGTTTTGTGACCTGCTGGTCTGACATGTCAACATGCGTAACAGCCTTATCAAGAACATCCTGGGGAATTCCGATATTTTTGGCAATGGCAAGTGCGTTGCTGATCCCGGGAACGCCATAAACCAGTTTGTAGTTTGGTTTTAGGGTGACGGGGTCAAATTCAACGGATACATTTTTAACATCATCATTGCTGTAGGCATAGGTTTTAAGGATATTAAGGTGGGTTGTTACCACGGTGAAACTGCCGCGTTCCTTTAAAGAGTCAAGTATTGCTACGGCAAGGGCGCCGCCTTCTGAAGGATCCGTGCCTGATCCGAGTTCATCAAACAGGACCATGGATTTTTGTTCCGCATTTAAAAGAATATCTTTTACCTGTGCCATATGTGCGGAAAAAGTGCTGAGGCTTGTTTCTATGTTCTGTTCATCACCGATGTCTGCAAAAATATTTTTACAGATCGAGAGACGGCTTCCTTTTTCAGCAGGAAGGTGGAGCCCGGCCTGAGCCATCAGTACGAAAAGGCCCAGTGTTTTCATGCTCACGGTCTTTCCGCCTGCGTTTGCACCTGTAATAACAACGATCCGGGTGTCTTTTTCTTTTTTGATGTCTATCGGTACGATGTCTTTCCGGTTAAATTCCCACCGGCCCGTTATCTCTACCGGTTCTTCTTTCTCGGGCTCTGTTTTTGCATCTTCAATAAAATTTGAAATAAGGATGGGATGCCTGCAGCTTTTCAGGCTGATCTCACCTTTTGTATCAATTATAGGTCTTACAGCGTTTAAAGCCCTGCTTAAAAGTGCGCGTGCGTGTATCAGGTCAATATGCTCAAGGATCTCAAGATCAATAAGTATCTCTTCGCTGTATTCATTGACCATTTCTGTGAGTTCAGTCAGTATCTTTATCTCTTCGTAATATTCTTCCCGGTGCAGGCTCTGAAGTTCATTGTTTAAGTTGACCACGGAAAGAGGTTCGATAAAGAAAGTCGCTTTGCTTTGTGACTGGTCATGGACAACGCCTGGAATCATGTTTTTTCTGTCCGTTCTTACCGGGATAACATAACGGCTGTTGCGTATGGTGATAAAATCATCCTGAACCGCAGGCTGAAGATCGTTATTGTTTATAATCTGTTCTAGAATATTTAACACGTTCAGGCGAAGCTTGCCCAGTCGGTCCCGGATCTCGGCAAGCTTAGGGCTTGCGCTGTCAAGGATCTTTCCCTGGGGAGAGACGCATCTTCTGATATTGCTTATAAGCGTGGAAAGAATAATGATGCTGTCCGTTATTTTAAAGATATTCGGACAGGCCTCATTATATTCCGAGAAAAAGTTTTTTATTATTTTTGCGGTATCTATAGTCTGTTCAATTTTTAGAAAATCTTCGTGTTCGAGATAAGCATTTTGGATTTTTGATCTTTTAACGGCATCTTTTATGTCATAAACACAGTTTAGTATGAGCGGTCCTGAAAGCTCCACAACTTTTCTCATTTCAGAGGTTTCATCAAGAAGTGTGGTCACACTTCTTTCATCATAAGCCGGAACCAGTTCTCTGCACCTTCTTTTCCCCCCGGATGATGTGGCGAAGGTATTCAGGAACTCACAGATCCTGTCAAATTCCAGAACTTTAAGTGAATGTTTCTCCATAAAGTGTTTCTCTACTGTCTATTTTCTTTTATGCTACGATTTTTTTAAGCTCATTTAAAGCTTTCAGGTCGCTTTCAAAGGGGATGTTATCCGGAAGGCTGTTAAGTTTGAACCATTTGAGCTCACTCACATCATCAAGAGGGGTGACATCTTCGGAGAGAAGCTTAACCGTAAAACACATATTAATTAGAGCCTGTCCATTTTTTCCATAAGTGTCTGCATACATGCAGATTAGGCCGGTGACGTCACAGTCTACACCGGTTTCCTCTTTTACTTCTCTTTTTAAACCGTCCATCGGATTTTCACCATAATCAAGAAAACCGCCGATGATGTTCCAGCCGCCTTTAAAAGGCTCTATGCCTCTTTTTGCCAGGAGTATTCTGTTGTTTTTATCGATCGGGACGGCTCCTGCGCAGGGGCTCGAATTATGATACAGGATGAAACCGCATTCCATGCATTTCTGCCGGTAGGGATCTTCCTGACTGAGATGACCTTTACAAAAGGGGCAGAATTTGTAGGGGGGTGTTCGGTAGATTGTTTCCATATCGGGGCCGTATTTATTAATTATTGTTTATTAATGAATAATATTTTAAATCAGAGCTAGTGTCAAAAGGTAAATGGGAAAAGTACTTAAAGTGTCTAAAATGCCTAAAGTACTTAGAGTGCCTGAAGTACTTGGAGTGTCTGAAGTAGTTGAAGAGACTGAAGGATTTGTGGGGGTTGTTTGGGTTAACCTGTAAAATGTTAAGGAAATACAGAAAGGTAGCGTTTTTGTTTATCAATCTTGACATGTGCTTACTCTATATATTATACTAATCAGTTCTGTGGAAAACTATGCAGTGTGTATTTCATTAAAATTGAATAATATATAAACGATTGAAAGGGAAAGAATATGAAGATACTTAAGATCGACCATCTTGGAATCGCGGTAAACAGCATGGATGAAGGAAGCAAATTCTGGACAGACATTATGGGAATAGGCTGTACAAAAACCGAAACAGTTGAAGAGCAGAAAGTAACCACCGGTTTTTTTCCTGTGGGCGACAGCGAAGTAGAGCTTCTGGAATCAACTTCGCCGGATGGTCCGGTAGCCAAGTTTATTGAAAAGAAAGGCACGGGCTTTCAGCACCTTGCATTTCTGGTTGAAGATATTGACGCCGCTATTGAAGAGCTTAAAGCAAAAGATGTAAAACTGATCGATCAGACACCCAGAATCGGAGCAGGCGGTAAAAAAATTGCTTTTCTGCATCCAAAAGCAACCGGCGGTGTTCTGGTGGAACTTTGTCAGGAATGCTAATTGAAAAAAGTGAAAAGTGAGGGATGAGAAGTGAAAAGCGGGGTGTAGTATCTCACGATTTAATAATTGCGAATTATGAAATAAAAGGAGTTTATTATGGGAAAACATCCAAATAAAGAAAAATGGGAAGCTTTGGCAGAGAAGGAGCTCAGAGGAAAACCGCTTGATTCTCTGACCTGGGCTTCCCCTGAAGGAATTGATATTAAGCCGCTTTATACGGCAGAGGATCTTGAAGGGATAGAATTTGATAATACGCTTCCCGGTATAGATCCTTATGTGCGCGGTGTCAGAGGAACCATGTATACCGGCCGTCCATGGACGATCCGCCAGTATGCGGGTTTTTCCACCGCAAAAGAGTCAAATGCATTTTACAAAAGAAATCTGGCCGCCGGCCAGAAGGGTCTTTCAATTGCCTTTGACCTGGCCACTCACCGCGGATATGATTCTGATCATCCCAGAGTTGCCGGTGATGTAGGTAAGGCCGGTGTTGCGGTAGACTCCATTGAGGATATGCAGGTGTTGTTTGAGGGTATTCCTCTGGATGAGATGTCAGTCTCCATGACCATGAACGGATCTGTTCTGCCGATCCTGGCCGGATATATTGTGGCTGCAGAAGAGCAGGGTGTTTCCCAGGACAAACTGGCCGGAACCATCCAGAATGATATCTTAAAAGAGTATCTGACCCGGAATACCTATATTTATCCGCCGACACCCTCCATGCGGATCGTTTCAGATATTATCGGTTACTGCTCAAAGAATATGCCCAAGTATAATACCGTCAGTATCAGCGGGTATCATATGATGGAAGCCGGTGCCAACTCGGTCCTGCAGACCGCCTTTACTCTGGCAGACGGTCTGGAGTATGTAAAATCAGCGCTTGCCTCCGGCATGGATATTGATGCCTTTGCAGGCCGTCTTTCGTTCTTCTTTGGTATCGGCATGAACTTCTTTATGGATATCGCCATGCTGCGCGCGGCCCGTTTTCTGTGGGCGGATCTTATCCGTCAGTTTAATCCCAAGAGCCAGAAATCTCTGATGCTCAGGACCCATTGCCAGACATCCGGCTGGAGTCTGACTCAGCAGGATCCGTATAATAATGTCATCCGTACCACCATGGAATGTCTGTCTGCTGTTCTTGGCGGAACCCAGTCACTCCATACCAATTCATTTGATGAAGCCATTGGACTGCCCACTGATTTTTCCGCACGTATCGCAAGAAATACCCAAATCATTGTCCAGGAAGAATCAAATATCTGCAAGGTTGTTGATCCGCTTGGCGGGTCATACTATATTGAATCACTGACCAATTCTATTGTTCAGGAAGCAAGAAAAATTCTTAAGGAAGTTGATGAGCTCGGCGGTATGGCAAAAGCGATTGAGTCGGGAATGCCGAAGATGCGCATCGAGGAATCTGCGGCCCGCAAACAGGCCCGTATTGATCAGGGCAAGGATGTGATTGTGGGTGTGAATAAATATCAGCTTGAAGAAGAGGCGGAGATTGATGTGCTGGCTATTTCAAGTGCTGTCCGTGATGAGCAGGTCGCACGCCTGAAAGAGCTTCGTGCAAAAAGAAATGACGCAGAGGTGAAAAGCGCGCTTGAAGCTGTGACTAACTGTGCTGCAGCTGATGGAAACCTGCTTGAGGTTTGTATCCCGGCCATGCGTGCACGGGCAACCATTGGTGAGATCTCTGATGCGATTGAGAAAGTCTTTGGTCGTTATGTGGCAACCACCCAGTGTGTTTCCGGTGCATTTGCATCAGAGTACGGCGACAGTGAGATTATCGCCTCTGTCAGAAAAAGAACAGATGAGTTTGCTGAAAAAGAGGGCCGCAGACCCAGGATTCTGGTGACCAAAATGGGACAGGACGGACATGACAGAGGGTTTAAGGTGATTGCATCAGCCTATGCAGATCTTGGATTTGATGTTGATATCAGTCCGATGTTCCAAACCCCTGCAGAAGCGGCCAAGATGGCTGTTGAAAATGATGTTCACGTGGTTGGGGTTTCCTCTCTTGCTGCCGGGCATAAATATCTTGTTCCTGAGATCATTAAAGAGCTCAAAGAACAGGGCGGAAAAGAGATTCTGGTTGTTGTGGGCGGTGTGATTCCTCCTGCAGATTATGATTTTCTCTATGAAGCCGGCGCTGTGGGCGTTTTTGGCCCGGGTACAGTGATTACGGAATCTGCCAACAAGCTCTTAAATGCGCTTGATGAGAGGAAGTAAGTTTGAAAGACCCCCAAACCTATATTCAGGGTGTTCTTAATAAAGACCGGCGGGTGCTTTCAAAGACCATCACACTGATTGAAAGTTCCCGCCATGATCATAAAGCCTTGTCAAGGCAGGTGATTGACAGCCTGATTCCCCATTCCGGAAAAGCGGTTCGTCTTGGAATCACCGGGGTGCCGGGTGCGGGGAAGAGTACTTTTATTGAAAGTCTCGGGATGTTTCTGATCCGTAAGGGGCATAAGGTGGCGGTGCTTGCGGTTGATCCCAGCAGTACCCGGAGCCACGGCAGTATCATGGCGGACAAGACCCGGATGGAGAAGCTTTCGATTGAACCGGCTGCCTTTATCAGGCCGTCTTCTTCAGGAGGAACTCTTGGCGGAGTCGCCAGTAAGACCCGGGAAACCATGATTGCCTGTGAAGCCGCTGGTTTTGATGTTCTGATCATTGAGACCGTGGGCGTGGGACAGTCAGAGACAACTGTTGCCTCAATGGTTGATTTTTTTATGGTTCTAATGATCGCAGGTGCAGGTGATGAGATTCAGGGGATCAAAAAGGGCGTGCTGGAACTTGCCGATGCGGTGGTGGTGAATAAAGCGGATGGTGATAATATTGAAAAGGCAAAGCAGGCCAGAAAAGAATATGAGTCGGCCCTGCATCTTTTGCGGCCGGAGACCATGACCTGGTCTGCTCCGGTTTTGACCTGCAGCGCTTTAAAGATGATTGATATAGACAAGACCTGGGAGACCGTTCTAAATCATCGGAAAAAATTCACAGATAGCGGCGAGCTTGAAGAAAAACGGAAAAAACAGGCGGTTGCCTGGATGCAGGCACTGGTGGGAGATGGCATTAAAGAGTGGTTTTATAGAAAAAATGATGTAAGAAAGTCCTTAACGAAGCTTAGATGCGACGTGGAAAAAGGATCGGTTTCACCGACCTCGGCGGCAAATGATCTTTTAAGCAGACTTGATGAACCAATAAATTGATGAGGGTATCGGTTTAAACGGTTTGAACAGTTTAAACGGTTTAACGAAGGGAGCTCTCCTGTGAGTGATGAAAAAAGGCTTAAAGCGGCCATATCTGCCGTAATGAATTATATCAAAGAAGAAGAGCTGGAAGAACAAAGAAAAAGCAAAAAAGACTTGTGGGGAATCAGCGGGCGCCAGACGCAGATGCAGACCCGTGACCAGATTCAGAATAAATCTTTTTACGGATGGAAACAACGTTAAGCCTTTTTGTTTGATTCTTACATGATATTTTATAGAAGACAGGATTGTTCAGTTACTGGATGGCCCTGTTTTTTTTTGGAGGTTTCGGAAAATCAAACAAAAGAGCGTCCTGACGGACTCGAAGAGCATCCCGGTTTTCGGGATTGGAGGAACGGCTTTCATCCTTTATGCAAAACCTAAAACCAGTTTCTTTTCCAATGTGGTCAGCGGAATGTGCAGCCGATCGCAGTAGAAGTCTATTGTCGGGCAACCTCCTAGTACGCAAGCTTTGCACTTGCCAGCCGATTAAGGCTAACGCCTGCTTCAGCAGCTTCTACAGCCAGGTGGCGATGGACATCCGGCGGAACGCGAACCACAAATTTACCGCTGAATTGTTTGCCAGCGAGAGGTTCTGGGATTGGTTCGTGAGATTTCTTCATGTCCGCTACGACATCCGCTACTAAAGTGCTGATTCCTTTGAGTGCGGCTTGCTGAGAGGATGCAAGCCAGCTAAGGCTTGGAAACTCTGCGCAGAGGCCAACATACTCATTATCATCCTCCGACCATGTCACCCGATATGTATAATGATCATTTTTCAGGTTTTTCATATTCTAACCTCCTGATAGCATTCAGGACTTGTTTGACCTGATAAGCTTTGGCTTTGCCTTTTGCATTCTGAATATTTACTCTTGGATCTCCCTGCCACGGTGTTTTGTATACACGGTGGCTGGATCCCTTTTGCCTTGGATCTCCGAAATAGTGATCACAAACCCTGCAAAGATCCTCAAAACGAATCCCTTTGGGATTCTGTCTCATTAGTTTGATCGTTTCGCTAACCTTGAGCATATCTATATAGTATCACTATTGATATCATAGTCAAGATTTATTATTCACGTGACTGAGTTGTGACTGAGACGCACGCAGTTTTAAGGATATCGGTCGTAATCATGCCGCGCATATGTTACACATTTGTGCAGAGGCAGATGGCAGGTATCAAAGTAATCAACTTAACTACCGAGAGACTCTACAGGCGTATCCTTTTCCAGCGATTCTTTAGGCGTTTTTTTATAAAGACTGAACAGTCCAGTTTTTCTCTATTTATTTCTTTATCTTTTTTTTAATTGACACAAAAAAAGCTTTGTCTTATGTTGTTTTAATCATCCAAAGGTTAATAATTATTTAATAATTTTATTATATGAAGGAGGTACGGCTATGCGTAGCAAAGTATCTGTAATCGGCGCGGGTAATGTGGGAGCAACCTGTGCATTTAGAATAGCAGAAGGTGGGTATGCGGATGTTGTTCTTGTGGATATTGTTGATGGTCTTCCCCAGGGGAAGGGACTGGATATGCTGGAATCCTGTCCGATTATCGGTTCCAGTGTAAATATTATCGGAACCAATAATTATGAAGAAACCGCAGGTTCTGACATTGTGGTAATTACTTCAGGTATCCCCCGTAAACCGGGAATGAGCCGGGATGATCTGGTGGCGACCAACAGTAAGATCGTTCAGCAGGTAACAGAAAGTGTGGTCAAACATTCTCCGGACTGTATTATTATAGTGGTGTGTAATCCTCTGGATGCCATGACCCAGATGGCGCTTCATGTGAGCAGGTTTCCGAGAACAAGAGTGTTTGGCCAGTCGGGTGTACTTGACAGCGCAAGGTTCAGGACTTTTATCGCCCAGGAACTGAATGTTTCTATCGAAGATGTGTTTACCTGTGTTCTGGGCGGGCATGGGGATACCATGGTTCCGGTTACAAGGCTGTGTACGGTTGCAGGTATTCCCATATCAGATCTGCTGCCGAAAGAAAAGATCGACAGTATGGTAGAGCGTACGGTTAAGGGCGGTGCAGAAATTGTTGCCCTGTTAAAAACCGGCAGTGCTTTTTATGCGCCGGGCGTGGCTTCAGCACAGATGGTAGAGGCCATTATTAAAGATAAGAAGAAGATTCTCCCCTGTGCGACTCTTCTTGAGGGTGAGTACGGAATTAATGGTATTGTCGCCGGAGTTCCCGCGAAACTGGGAACAAACGGTATTGAACAGGTTATTGAAATGAAGCTGACAGATGATGAACTTGCAGCACTGAAGAAGTCCGCAGAAGCGGTTAAAGGGCTTCTTGATGTGATGGGGATCTAATTGCCAGGGCAATTAGATGGTCAGTTGTCAGTGGTTCGCCCTTCGACTTCGCTCAGGGCTGGTTGTCAGTTGCAACGGACTAAAGGCTACGGACAACGGACAAGTTTTGAATTAACCTCTTGAAAAATGCTGAGTTATGAAAATGAAAGAGATTACAACCGACAAAATAATCGAGACTGTGGCAAAACTGTGCCAGGAAGCCAATTTTTATCTTTGCGAGGATGTACTTGCGTCCATTAAAAAAGCAAAAGAAAACGAGGTTTCAGAGGCTGCAATAGAGGTGCTGTCGCTTATTCAGGAAAATGCAAAAATCGCGGCTGAGGAAAAGATTCCCCTTTGTCAGGACTGCGGTGCAGCCGTTGTTTTTATTGATCTGGGGCAGGATGTCCATATTGCGGGCGGCGACCTTTACGAAGCCCTTGCCCAGGGGGTGCGTGATGGTTATGAAGAGGGGTATCTGCGCAAATCAATGGTTGATAAACCTTTTTCTACCAGAATAAACACCAAAGACAATACCCCGCCGATTATTCATACCCGAATCGTGCCCGGAGATAAACTGAAGATAATTGTTGCACCCAAGGGCGGCGGGAGTGAGAACATGAGTAAGCTTGCTGTATTAAAACCTGCCCAGGGCAGACAGGGCGTGATTGATTTTGTGACCAACGCGGTTGAAGAGGCCGGAAGCAATCCCTGTCCGCCGTTAATTGTGGGTGTGGGAATCGGCGGTACTGCGGAAAGGACCATGGAGCTGGCAAAGCGATCACTTCTGCGGGAAGTGGGAAAACCAAATGATGATCCGGAAATTGAAGAACTTGAGGCAGAGCTTTTAAAAAGGGTAAATGCAGTGGGTACCGGACCTCAGGGGTTTGGCGGCAGGACCACCGCACTTTCTGTCCATGTGGAGACATTCCCCTGCCATATTGCCAGCCTTCCGGTGGCAGTCAACATCCAGTGCCATAGTGCACGGCATAAAGAGGCGATTCTTTAATCTAAAGCTTAAAGAGGGTTCAACCACGCCTTTGTCGTGGCAGGGGTCGGGGGTTCCAGGGTTCAAGTGAAATACGGTGCAAATCTGATCAGAATACAGAGAATAAAAAAACAATAGATTTGCAGGACCTTGTTATTTGGAAGTGAGGCCCTTTTTTAAGTTGCTGCGTGAATATTCAGTAGTATTTTTGGTTCTTGAATGTTCTTCAGAAAACGGAATCATTTACAAATCACCGAATTTGTTTAACATAATGGTTAATTATCAGATGTTTAAGTTCATCCTTTTATCTCTCAAAATCACTAACTTATAAATACTTCAGTTTTTAGGGGGAACGCCAATCCTATCCAGCATCCATGGTCGTTATAGCGGCGGGAAACGCCGCATGTGATTTACCGTGTGTCTTTACTCGTTTGCGGGTGTTGCTGCCACGCAGTTATTTCAAGTTTGTTTTTCTGACAAATCGCTCGTCTCTTCTAAACGTCGTATTCTCAAAGTTTCCAGGGTTTCCTCATGACTTTCACGCGTGATGTTATAGAAAGAGAAAAAGTAAAAACAGACTAAACCAAAAACTAAAACGCTTGGGCCATAGACAATACCGAGTTTGAAGAGAACATCCTCCGGTATATCAACAGGCTGAACGTTTCTTTCCGTAGGAAACGATATCAGAGAGAGAGCGAGACCTGCAAAGAAATGTCCTGCACCCGATGTTGCTTTCTGGGCGAAAGAGATAAAAGAAAAAATCAAACCTTCCTGGCGCTTGCCTGTTTGCAGTTCCTGATCATCTGCAATATCTGCCAAAATTGATCCTGACCCGACAGCCATAATGGCCATGCCGAAACCTGTTGTGATTTGGCTGAAAATCAGTATGGGTAATAGCAATGAGCTGTCATTGTCTGGAAAGAAATCGCTGAGGCGCAGGATGGTGGGTAGCACATAGGATGTCAGGATGACCGACAATCCAAGATACATTGTTCTTCTCTTATCCAACCAATTAATAATGTGCTTGATGAACGGTATTGCGAGTACAGTGGATGCAAAAAAAGCGTAGAACAAATATTGCATTTCGGCTGTTTTGAGCGCCCAAAAGTAGGTGTTCATGTGCAAAACAAGTGCTCGTTGTATACCGCTTAAAATAAAGAACGTAATGGAAACCAAAAAGATGGAGAGGAATGCCCGGTTTTTCAGCACATCGCCCAGTCCTGTATAGAAATATTTGTAGAAGTCGCTGAAGCTTCCTGAAAACAAAGTTTTATCACTTTTGCGGGTGTGTAAATAAGGGATTTGTGATTGGGTTCCGCGTGTCGATATGAGTATGGCAATGACGGACACGATAGCGAAGGTCAACGCAAAGCCGGGGTAAGCATCAGGGTTGAGTTGGCCTTGAGGATACGCATCGCTTGCTTTAAAAAAAATCCTAAATGCAACTATTGATAAAAAAATGGCCGTGATAAAAGAAAACATATTTCGAATTGCGACGAGAGCGGTGCGATCGCTGTAGTTCTCGGTCAGCTCGGCACCTAAGGCATAATAAGGTATAAGAAAAAACGTCATCATGACGCGTAAACCGATGGCAAAAAATGTTAGCCAGATAAAAAGACCGGTGTCAGATAAACCGTTTGGGGGGCTGAACAGTAAATAGAACATTAAGCCAAAGGGAATCGCGGATACATACATAAATGGATGGCGGCGGCCGAGACGCGAATGAAAATTATCGGAGATGGCGCCGACAATTGGGTCTGTAATCCCGTCCATCACCAGCGCCAGAAGAATAGCGGTACCCGACAAAATGGGGTCTAAGTGCAAAACCTGGATGTAGTAAAACATCAGGAAAAACTCAAAGGAATTTGATTTGATGGATTCGGCGGCCTGTCCTGTTCCAAAGGCAAGTTTTATTGGAAGACTAATTTTTCGATCACGCATTGTCTTTTTTTACCTGTTGGTCATTATTTCAAGGATGCCGGCTATGATGCTGACGAGGAATTAAATCCGGAAATAACCAGCGATAATTTTATTATTAATCTTCAATATGATTCCGCCTTAATTTATAATCAATTACAGAATTTTTCACGATTAATAAATCGTATTATGTAAAGAGTATGCAGTCAACAATAATTAATTAATGGCGTAATGATAGCAATATACTGTCATTATAATACTTTTAGTTGAATGTTGGATTTCGTAAATATTACTTAACCTGTAATCTTCAGTTTCCGAACATTTAAAATCACCCAGTGTATTCAATAGCATGTTTTGTTGTGTCATTATTATTGACACGCAAATTTAATTTTTTCTAGACTTGATGTTCCCCCCCCCAACTGAAGCATTTACAAGTGAGTGATTTTGACTGTTTTTTCATGTATTTCTTTAAAATCAGGCTAAAATGTCTGAACCGGTAAACCGGGGTCACCTTGGTCGGGATCGTGTCGCGCCGACCGTCCCTGATGCGGAGTCAAGCGGCATGTATCCAAAATAATCAAGTTTAGTTGCCGGGATACCCCGTAGATTGTTGAAACATAGTGGAAATCCCGCTACAGGCGGGGCTGCGGGAAGTATCATAACTGTTTGTAACAAGATTACCGGATCTTTTTTGTCTAGAATTGACCCTTGGAGGGCCTTTTTTAATGCTGAATTCCGGTTGACAGATAGAAAAAATGTGGTATTTTTTGTTGTATGTTTGTTTGAGAATAATAATTTTAAGATTATTTATGAATAACAATAGTGCAATAGCTTCCCTGAGCGGAACAGAGGCAGAACTTGTTGCCAGGCTCACTTATGAAGGAAAAGATATTGTAACGGCAAAGGAGCTGGACACCTTTTTACCACAAAATTTTCCTTACAGGAACCAGCTGGTTTACAGCCTTAAAAACAAGCGCATATTTATCCCTCTTAAAAGAGGGGTCTATATTTTTGTACCCCTGGACGCTGTGCTTACGGGCAGGCGCGTGAGTGAATTTCTTATCCCGCCTGTTTTTTTCTCGCCGGGAGAGGCGTATTATATCGGTTATTCAACCATGTTTAACTTTTACAACTTTATTGATCAACAGTTTCAGACCGTTTACGTGGTGAACCTGAAAATTTCCAAAATAAAAACAATTGCCGGGCTGACATTCAAATTTATAAAAATTTCTCCGGAGAAAATGTATGGGCTGGAGAAAATAAACATAAAGGGCTGGGATGTTTGGGTCAGTTCGAAGGAAAGAACCCTGGTTGATCTTGTTTACTACAACAAACCGGTTGGCGGGATTGATGAAGCTGCTAAAATTGTGGAGAGGTTTGCCGGGGGGGGAAGGTGCGACATGAAGAAACTGATCGATTACAGTACCCGGTTTCCAGCTATCAAAACACGAAAGCGTATCGGTCTGGCTCTTGAGAAGGCAGGGGTGAAGGCAGCACTATTACGACCTTTGGAACAGAGTGTACAGGGAACTTCTTTGATTTCATTTTCCGATGATCGAAGAGGAAAAATCTGTAAAAAGTGGGGGGCCATAGTCAATGATCCACAATGATAAAAGCAGGTTTTCAGAATTGGTGGATCGTATTGCCTCGCAAACCGGGTTTTATGCTCCGCTGATGGAGAAAGACTATTATCTGACCCTGATCCTTTCGCGCATTTATGAATTGTCGGATAACCTTGTTTTTAAAGGCGGTACCTGCCTGAATAAAATTTACTATGCTTATTACAGGTTGAGCGAAGACCTGGATTTCAGTATGCAGCTGCCGGATGAACCTGTTACCCGAAGCATCCGGAGGAAGGCTGTTCAACCAGTTAAGGATAAAATCGAATCTTTTGCAGAACAGTTTGGTATGCGGATTGACGGTGTTGATCATGCCGGGAGTAATGAGTCCAGACAGTACATATTTTCCTTTGCATATGATTCGGTGATAGTTCCGACAGAGCAGACGATCAAGTTTGAAATTGGATTGCGGTTTAATCCTGTCCAGAAAACCGTACCGAAACCGGTGCGGCATAAATTCGTGCATGCGTTTACGGGTGAGCCTTTGTTTGAGGCCGGCACAATTAACTGTTTATCCCTCAATGAAATTGTGAGTGAAAAGCTTCGCGCAGCTGCGCTCAGGCCGAAAATAGCGCCGCGTGATTTTTATGATATCGATTTTATCATTCGTAATGGATTTGACTTGGCCCGTAAGGAGGTCATGATTTTGTTTTTGAAGAAGGTCGAAGAAGATGGCGGTGATCCGGATATTTCCAGGTACGGGATTAATCTTGGCCGTTCAGATAAAGAAATTCAGAAGATGCGGTCACGTATTGATGATGAATTGCTGGGTGTATTGACTGTGGAAGAACGGGAAAAATTTGATTTGGACAAGGCGTTTGTGAGGATCAATCATGCGATGTTAAAAACAGCATAAAAAATAATTAGGCTTGCCGGAGGGTGCTGATAAAGCCCCGCTTTTTGAGCAGGGATGAATCGGCACAATTCTAACATTACTAATAAAAATCGGGGTGTGTCGCCTTGTCCCGCACAATCGCGGGATCTTCGTTAGGCGGCGAACATCAATTGCCGGGATACCCCGTAGCTTGTTGAAACATAGTGGAAATCCCGCTACAGGCGGGGCTGCGGGAAGTATCATAACTGTTTGTAACAAGATTACCGGATCTTTTTTGTCTAGAATTGGCCCTTTTTTTGGTGCCAAAAAGACAGGTTTAACAAAACAAAACGAATCTGTCTCTTTTTAAGACCCATATTAAAATAACAGACAGGTAAAATGATTGAAAGAGTTTGATTTTTCTTGCAAAAGTTAACACTTCATGTTAAAAAAAATCTTTCCGACCAATCCAATCACTAATAAACCATTGAATTTTTGGAGGATATAACATGTTTGTATGGGTTTTTCACAGGATTAGCGGACTACTCCTGATTCTTTTAATCGGGTTTAAGATGTATAGCGGATTCGGTGTAGCAGGAGCTCTCGGAGAAGATGTTGTTCCGTACTGGACCACACTTCACAGCAATCTGGCTGCGGACCTTGTTGTCATATTCCTTTTTATATATCACAGCCTTTACGGTTTAAGGACATGTCTTATCGACCTCGGGGTTAAAAAAGAGAAGGAACTCTTCTGGGGTCTGTCTGCCATAGGTCTGGTAGCCTATATTTTTGTATGTTTTATGTGGCTGTTTGACTGAGCAGGAATCTATCGAACCGGCTTCTAATTAATAAGTAGAGGAATAAAGACTCATGATTAAACATGATGTATTAGTGATAGGCGCAGGACTGGCAGGGCTTCGTGCTGCTGTGGGTGTGTCGGAAAAGTATGATACCGCTGTCCTGACAAAGGTGCATCCGGTTCGTTCGCATTCTATTGCAGCCCAGGGGGGCATGAATGCGGCACTTGCAAATGTTGAGGGCTCAAAAGATGACACCATTGAAAAGCATACCTTTGATACGGTTAAGGGAAGTGATTACCTGGCCGACCAGCCGGCAGCGAAAGTCATGTGTGAGCAGGCACCGCTTCTGGTCTATGAGCTGGAACACTGGGGCTGCCCCTGGAGCAGACTTAAAAATGGAAAGATCGCACAGCGCCCCTTTGGCGGAGCGGGGTATCCCCGCTGCTGTTATGCTGCTGACCGTTCCGGACATATGCTGCTGCATACCCTTTACGAAAGATCAGTTCAAACGGGCGTTAAATTTTATGAAGAATGGCTGGTTCTTTCTCTCGCGGTTGAAAATGACCGTATCCATGGTGTGGTTGCCATGGAAATGTCGACCGGCAGGCTGGAAGTGATCAGCGCCAAGGTGGTCGTTCTTGCCACTGGTGGATACGGCCGTATCTTTTCCCGCAGCAGTAACGCACTGATCTGTACCGGTTCAGGGATTGCGCTGGCCTATGAGGCCGGTGTGCCCATAGAAGATATGGAATTTGTCCAGTTTCATCCCACCACGCTTTATGGGACCAATATCCTGATGAGTGAAGGCGCAAGAGGTGAAGGCGGTTATCTGGTGAATAACAGGGGTGAGCGGTTTATGGAAAAATATGCGCCCACAGCCATGGAGCTTGCCCCCAGAGATATCGTTGCCCGAAGTATCCAGACAGAGATCAATGAAGGCCGCGGATTTAAGGATGAGTATGTCCATCTTGACTTAAGGCACCTTGGCAGAGATAAAATACTTGAAAGACTTCCGGGAATTAGGGAAATAGCCCTTGATTTTGCCGGGGTCGAGCCCATCAACGAACCGGTTCCGATTCAGCCGGGCCAGCATTATTCCATGGGCGGTATTGATACCAATGTTCACGGTGAAACAAGACTTAACGGTCTTTATGCTGCCGGTGAATGCGCCTGTGTCTCGGTTCATGGCGCCAACCGTCTCGGCGGTAATTCGCTTCTGGATACCACGGTCTTTGGAAAACTTGCGGGTGAGGCCATTCCCCGATATCTTGAAGGCGGTGCAGGTGAGCCGGATACAGCTGTCCTGAACGCAGAGCTTAAAAAACAGGAAGAACTTGTCTCTGGACTTATCTCCCGTGAACAGACCGGTGAAACAGTGGGGACCATCCTTAATGAGATGCGGGAAACGGTGTTTCATAAATGTGGTGTATTTAGAGAGAAAAAGCTTCTTGAGGAAGCCTATACAAAAATAAAAGATCTTAAAGAAAGATATAAAAATGTGGCCATTCAGAATGGTTCTTCGCGCCGGTTTAATCCGGGCCTGATGAATGTACTGGAGCTGCGCGGAATGCTGGATATGGCAGAGATGATTGTTGGGGGTGCGATTCCCAGAGAAGAATGCCGCGGTGCACACTGGAGACTTGATTTTCCGGGCCGTGATGATAAAAACTGGTTAAAACACACGAAAGCAGAATATTCGCCGGATGGACCGGTGTTCAGCTACACTGATGTGGAGATAACGGATTATGAGCCTAAAGAACGAAAATACTAAATATACTTTTAAGATATTCCGCTTCAATCCTGATCTTGATAAGGAACCGTATTACGATACCCTTGTGAAGGATTGTCCCAGCGGTACAACCGTGCTTGAAGCCCTTTTGAGCATACAGGAGATAGACGATGACAGTCTGGCGTTCCGGTTTTCCTGCAGAAGCGCTGTTTGCGGTTCCTGCGGCATGCTGGTGAACGGTGCCCCGGTGCTTGCCTGCAGGACACAGCTTGCAACCCTTATCGGTGACCAGGTTTTAATCGAACCCCTGCCGAACATGGAGGTCATAAAAGACCTGGTGGTTGACATGAAACCTTTCTGGGATGCCTATCAGAAGGTGGAACCGTGGCTTCATGTAGATGAAACAAAACAACCGGAAAAGGAAAGACATCAGTCACCGGAGCAGGTGAGTAAACTGGATCCGTATGTCAATTGTATACTCTGTGCCTGCTGCTACGGGGCCTGCCCGGTGTTGGGTATGGATGAAGATTATCTGGGGCCTGCCGCCATTGCAAAACTTTTCCGCTATATGGAAGACTCCCGTGATCAGAGAGGGGATAAATTCCTGGAAAAAGTGGATAGCCCGAAAGGCGTGTGGGCCTGTCATACGATATTCAGATGTATTGATGCCTGTCCGAAAGATATCAGGCCGACGGATACAATAGAAGCATTAAGACGCAGACTGATAAAATACAGATTTAAAAAATTCTTCCGGCTGGTGAAATAAATCGCCACCGGCTAAAGGCAGATATGTTTAAGTACTCTTAATATCCCGGGGCCAACGGAAGAACAAAAGAAGGAGGTAAGATGAAGCTTAAGGAGTCCTTACTCTCGCGGCGATGGTTTTTAACCGGTTTGATCGGCGGTGCGCTCACGGCACTGACCGCTTATGTTGCCAATCCGGTGGTTCGTTTTCTTTTCCATAAGAAAAAGCTACCGCTTCCCAAGGCGGTTAAGATAGCGATCGCGGATATTAATAAAATGGCGCCGAATTCCGCATCCTATTTCAGGTACGGGCATATTCCGGCGGTTCTTTTAAAGACTGCGGACGGTGATCTCAGGATCTTTTCCGCAAAATGTACCCATCTGGACTGTACTGTCCAGTACAAGTCGGATTCAAAAAAGTTTTACTGTGCCTGTCATGACGGGTATTTTAATGATCTGGGCGTAAATATTCAGGGCCCGCCTCCCAGACCGCTTCCGGAGTTTGACATGAAAATAGAAGGCGGACAGCTGGTCGTTTCATTTGATGAAAAAAAAGAGAATAATCACGTATAACCATCAATTGTACGGAAGATGAAAAAATGATTAATGTTATAGATGAAGTAAGTCAACGTATCGGGCTGGGTTCGATCCTAACACTTGCCCGGAAAAAGATGGTTCCCATGCACCGTCATTCGATCTGGTATTATATGGGCGGGATGCTGTTGTTTCTGCTTTTAATCCAGCTGATCACCGGTCCGCTGCTTCTTTTTTTCTATAAGCCGTCTGCGGATACTGCCTACCAGAGCATAAAAGAGATTATGGTCAATGTGCCTTACGGCTGGCTGATCCGATCGGTTCATCACTGGTCAAGCAACCTCATGATCGTGGTGCTTTTTGTCCATTTCTTTTCAACCCTGATTATAAAAGCCTATCGTAAGCCAAGGGAAGTGACCTGGCTGACCGGAATGATTATGCTGCTTCTGGTCCTTTTTCTGGGGTATAGCGGGTATACCCTGCCTTTTGATGAGCGGGCTTTCTTTGCGCTTAACGTCGGTACGGAAATTCCAGGAGCGATCCCGGTGGTGGGTAAATATGCCATGGAGTTTTTGCGCGGCGGTGCAACGGTCGGGGCGCACACCCTGAACCGCTTTTTTGCCATGCATGTGGGGATTCTTCCTCTGGCGCTTCTGATCGTTATTGGTGTTCATGTTCTGCTGGTTCAGCTCCATGGAATGAGCGTGCCCATGTCTGTGGAAAATGAGATGAAGAAGAAAAAGAAGAAAGTACCCTATAAGCCCATGTTCCCGCATTTGTTATGGCATGATGTGGTGAACTGTCTCATTCTTCTGGGGGTCGTGGTGACTCTGGCTGTTCTGATGCCCTCAGGCCTGGATCCGGATATTGATTTTTTAAAGCCGGCGCCTGACGGGGTAAAACCGGACTGGTTCTTTCTATGGGTATACCAGATCTTAAAATGGATACCGACCTATGTTATGGGTATTGAGGGTGAGGTTTTCGGGATCGTTGTTCTTTCCGCAGCTGCGGGTTTAATCGCGCTTATTCCTTTTGTTGACTGGAAGTCTCAGAAAAATGAAGCCAACCCGATATTTACGGTTATCGGTATTATAAGTCTTATCGTTTTTGTGGTGTGTACTGCAATCGGTTACTATTTTTAATTCAGGCAGGAGACGGTTATGAGTCGTATAAATATGTCAGGGGTTTTCATGCTATTTTTCGTAACCTTATTATTCAGCATGTTATCTACGGTAACGGTATTAACGGATACAGGTTACTGTGCGGAACAGGAAGTGTCTACCCTTGAAGCTGTTGAGGTTAAAGATGATACCGATGCCGGTCCTGCTGAAATATTGCTTTCAGATGTTCAAGCGGCAGCCAAAATCAGTAAAGAGCGGATTTATGGACTGATCGCGCTTTGGGTGATAATTGCCCTGTGTATTTATCTTGTAAATCTGCAGCGCAAAGATGATGAACGGCTTTATCAGGATGGTTATTATAATAAGGATGATGACTGATCGTCACAAAGGGCCTGTTTTTTATTAAAGATAATCATGATACCCTGCTATAATTATAGGCAGGGTATACTAATTTTTAGTTTTAATATCAAAAGGAGAAGAAGATGAAAAATATCAAAACATCAACCACTATGTTATGCATATTGATCGTATTTGCCGCTGTTGTACTGTCCGGCTGTACAGCCGGCAGGGCCATAGACAGCCGCCAGCTGAAGGTGACGGCAAAGATGTCGGACACCATTTTTCTGGATCCTGAAATGCTGGAAAAAAATAATTTAGTTTATGTCAGGGTTACCAATACCTCTGATTTTCAGGAAATAGATTTTGGTGAGCTCCTAAGAGTTAAAATTGCTTCAAAGGGCTATACCATAACCAATAAACCTTCTCAGGCCGGCTACACGATTCAGGCCAATCTTCTGTATATGGGGGCTGAACGCGATACCATGACCCAGGAGGGAATGCTTTTGGGCGGTTTTGGAGGCGGATTGGCAGGCAGTCAGATCGGCCACGGCGGCGGTTCAATTGCCGCCGGTGCAGCAGGAGCTGTGCTGGGAAGTATTGCAGGCGGTCTTTTGGGCTCAATGGCAGGTATAGATACATACCTTGGCTCTGTTGATATCCAGCTAAAAGAAAGAGTTGACGGCGGGGTTACCGGAACAATGAACACCAATGCAAAACAGGGGTCATCGACCACTTTTTCAACGAGCCGAGAGATTAAGTCTTCTTTTCAGGAATACAGGACGCGAATTGTTGTTAAGGCAGAGCAGACAAACATCAACCGGCAGGAGGCCTGCCAGGCGATCATGAATAGGTTGGCTGCCCAGGTTGCCGGGATGTTCTAGCTTGAAAATGAGATGAAGATGATTTATGCAGATTCAGGGAGTAACATTAATTAAAACCAAAAGCCTGTAAAAAGGAAGATGTCATGCCTCAGAAAATAAAGCTGCCGATCGAATTAGCAATACTGGAAGGGCTTAAAGCCGGGGATCAGGTTCTTATGACCGGAGTACTTTATGTGGCCCGTGATGCTGCTCATAAGAGGCTGGTTGAAGCGATTGATAAGGGTGAAAAACTTCCTTTTGAAGTTGACGGACAGACCCTATATTATATGGGTCCTTCTCCGGCTAAGCCGGGCGGGGTAATAGGCGCTGCCGGTCCGACCACAAGCGGCAGAATGGATGTTTATGCGCCAAGGCTTATGGAGATCGGTTTAAAAGGAATGATAGGCAAAGGTGCCAGGACTCAGCCCGTGCTTGATGCGATAAAGAAGTATAAAGCGGTTTATTTTGCAGGACTTGGCGGAGCCGGAGCGCTTATTTCAAAATGCATCAAAAAAGCAGAAGTCATCGCCTATGACGATCTTGGCGCGGAGGCGCTTCGCAGGATAGAAGTCGTTGATTTTCCGGCAACGGTAATCAATGACATACATGGCGGAAACCTGTATGAAGAAGGTAAGGCAAAATACGCTGTCAGTATAGACTGACCGATCTGAAATAGTTAGATTTTCACCTGGAAAATTAATTAAACCAATTAAAAGAGATTCTAATGTATCGGCCGGAAATCAAAGTACTTGACTGCACGATCCGCGACGGCGGTCTTATTAATAATTATCAGTTCACTGATGATTTTGTGAAATCGGTTTACCGGGCAGTATGCGATGCTGGTGTGGACATGATAGAGTTCGGTAAAAAACTGGTTGAAAGCGATACCTATAAAAGAAGTGAATACGGCTTGTGGAATTTTTGTGATGATGATGATATCCGGCGGATCATGGATTCTCATGAATGCGAGAATCCGCCCCTGATCGCAGTCATGTTTGATGTGGGCCGTGTGGATATTAACAATCTCGCCCCCTGTGATCAGAGCCCGGTGGATATGATCCGTACGGCCTGTTATGTGCCGGACATTGACAAGGGGATCGACCTTGCCAAACGGTCCAAAGACCAGGGCTATTTGACAACGATCAATATTATGGCGACTTCTGCGGCCATTGAAAGCGACCTGATTGAAGCGCTGGGACAGGTGAATGAGACAAAAGAGGTGGACTATCTGTATCTGGTGGACAGCTACGGCGCTTTTTATTCGGAACAGGTAACCTATTATCTGAATATGTATAAAAAATATGCTCCGGACAAGGAACTGGGTTTCCATGCGCACAACAATCAGCAGCTGGGTTTCTCAAATACCCAGCAGGCGATCATTGAGGGGGTGAACCTTCTGGATGCGACCATTAATGGTATTGGAAGAGGGGCTGGAAATTGCAACCTTGAGCTGCTTTTAATGTTTCTTAAAAATCCAAAGTTTGATGTTAAGCCGATATATAAATCTATTCAGGAAGTCTTTATACCTCTGCGTAAAGAGATAGAGTGGGGATATAATGATATCTACGGGATTAGCGGATGCCTAAATCAGCATCCCCGTGAGGCGATGAAGCTTCGTGCGGATCAGGAAAACATGGTCAAGTGCTATAATTTCTTTCTTGAGTGCACCAGTACCAATGACGTGGATATTGTATAGTTTTTAAATGACAGAAGCCCGGAGATGTTACGTCTCCGGGCTTTTTTTTGGTCTTTTAATAACTCTGCGGATAACGTTTTAAAATTAATTTAATGAAACTGAATTCTACCAAACGCAAAGGACGCATAGCAGTTAAAGTACTTGAAGTATTTAGAGCCTGTCCAAAAATATAAAGTGCTTAAGTGACAGTGGGGAAAAGATCTTAAGATTAAAATATAAAGGCAGAATTTGAGATAAAAATAAAATAAGGCATGCTATAATATTTTTTTACC
>Ga0222695_1000042_pt1 | contig 85929 bp, 63 predicted proteins | sample AntAcemetage1398_FD_179834 | JGI IMG/M metagenome (GOLD analysis project Ga0222695, IMG submission 179834) | Saline water microbial communities from Ace Lake, Antarctica - #1398 | ecosystem: Environmental > Aquatic > Non-marine Saline and Alkaline > Saline | place: Antarctica: Ace Lake...
TAAGAGCGTGGCCAAAGATTTATCCTCAGCTACTGGTGTTTTTTGAGGAAATATTAGCGGAGTACATATGAGAGACTTAGGGGTTTACACAAAAAAGTTGACACTCCCACGATAAAGGAAATAAGTATTAATGACTTTGAGAGTATACCAATGAGAAATTTTGTTTTTTTTGTAATTACACTTCTTTTAGCCGCAGGTTGCAGCAACAATATTAACGGTCCCAAGGGTTCAGATTCATTTTCTTCTACTTCAGACAATGAAGTTACCGATTCAGTCAGTAATTCGGAGAAAACTGATACCAATGTACAGGATAGTGAAAACATCACTGACAAAGAGAATGTATCCGATGCTGAAAATTCAACGGACATTGAACATTCTGATTCGGATAACAATGAAATCCCTGACAACGAGGAAATACCTGATGTTGACAACGTCATAAACCATTATACTGCAAGTTGTGCAGAAGTTCTGATCTATAATCCAGACGCCCCGGACGGTGAATATACTCTCTATGCAGAAAACAATCCTGAAAAACCGTGGACAGCCTACTGTGCTGACATAAATTCGACACCTGCTGATTACCTTGTTCTTGCAAAAACCGGCAGTGGATTTAATTTTTCAGCATATGCCGCCGGAGGAGGAAGTTCAGGCACTGATGTTATAACATTGTATAACCGCATCAGAATCGATCCTTCCACTTTTGTAGTTACGACTGGAGATCAGAGATTTGCCACATCTTCCGGTGAAGCCTCTCAGGGCGACGACGCAATTACTTCCATGCCGTACGGTACAGCAAGTGACTGCCGGGGAGACTCAAACACACTTGCAATTGCAAACATCGACCTCACAGGAACTCCATTTACTGTAAATGACACATTCTGCACAGATGGATACCAACCTAACGGTGAAGCAGTTTTCTCAACATCAAATATTGTTGTTAACATAACAGGCGGAGGGTACTGCGGCTGGACAACACCATGTCCTTCAGTCAGTAATCCTTATAACACAAATGGATCTGAACTTCAGCTTTCCTATGGTTTCGGCAACTAGTAATTACTATAAGGTGAACTTCCTCAACCATTTTCACCTAAACCACTTTAACAAACAAATTTCAATAATTTCAGCCTTTCAGCTACACTAAACACCTGAAACTTTTTTTCAGGGAGATAATAATGAAAAAAATCCTTTTAATTTCAGCTTTAATTTTAAGTCTTTTCCTTCTTTCATGTGGAAACGATGTCACAACTGGCGATGATTCTGATGCTGTGGCAACTCAGGATGAAGCTACAGATAAAGAAATGTCCGACGACTTGTCCGATGTGGTTTTAACGGAATCGGAAACAACTGATGAAATAAATGATGAGGTATCAGACGACGTGTCCGACGAAGTTTTAACGGAGTCAGAAATATCTGACACGGAGTCGGAAGTAGTTGATACGGAGACGGAAACGAGCGATGAAGACTCAGTTCAGGAGTGTAAAGACTTGAATGTTAAATACGATCAGAGTGGTCTTGATACAGCTGCAGAAAATATTTCACTTGAAGTTTATTCAAACGGCTGGGGAACACTTCTAGATACTCTTTCAATGAAGAGTGAAGGCAACATTATACTTGAGATTGATGAAGAAAATCCTTATAACGGAGGAACCCCTTCATATTTCATTTACGAAACTGCGGAAGGATTCTTCACCGACATTGCCTATGCTGATTACGGTGACACTATTGATGTGGATCTTGACCCAATTATGCCTGACCAGATAAATGGTGTTATCTTCATGGTACAATATTATTTTGGTCCAAGTGGTTTAAGCAATACAGATATAGCAATTACTAAAGACGGAAAATCTGCAGGGTGCTTCACCACTGATAACCGTGGAAGATTTGTAATTGATCTTCCTTACGGCGATTATGTTTTCAATTTTCAAGATATGGATCAGTCTTTTTATAGCGAAAACGTAACCGTTAATTCCAACTATATTGAGCTGAGAATTTCGGCAGAAGCTCAGGCAGATAAACCAAACATTTATCTTTATCCGGAAGAAACCATCGAACTTGATGTGACTCTTGATTTCCCGATTGGAGGCTTTGTTACTGCCTCAATTCCCGAATATGGAACAGGCTGGAATGTGACAGTTGAAAGTGACGGAACAATAGACGAAGAATATGGCTTTCTCTTCTATGAAAGTCAGAATCCCGACGTTTTCCAATATTCAAAAGGTTGGACAGTTAAAAGTGAAGGCCTTGAAAAGTTCTTCACTAAGAACATGGCTCTTTACGGATTTGAAGGAAGAGAGATCGATGATTTTATCGAGTGGTGGATCCCAAGACTTAAAGATGATTCATGCTATGACATCTTCCCTCAGACCACAAAAGAGATCGATCCGGTAATAAAAGTCAATTTCTCAATAAATCCAGATAGTTTCCAGAGACTTTACTACGCTATAAAAGAGTACGAAAAATGTAACGATCACCTTGCAAAACCAGCCATAGAACCATTTGAAAGAGTTGGCTTTTCAGCCCTTGAATGGGGAGTTGTTCTTAGGTAAACATCTGAAACTTTTTTTCAGGGAGATGATAATGAAAAAGATCCTTTTAATTTCAGCTTTAATTTCAAGTCTTTTCCTTTTTTCATGTGGAAACGATGTTACAACTGGCGATGATTCTGATGCTGTGGCAACTCAGGATGAAGCTACAGATGAAAAAATTGCAGACGACTTGTCCGACGTAGTTTTAACAGAGTCGGAAGTTTTAACAGAGTCGGAAGCCACAGATGAAACAACTGATGAGATAGATGATGAATCAACCGATGTCACATCGGATGAAACAAATGACAATGACGGAGTTGATCAATGTAAGAACATTGAGATCGAACTATCCTGGAATGATCTTGATGCAGTTGCAGAGGATATTTCACTTGAAGTTTATTCAAACGGCTGGGGAACACTTCTTGACACACTTTCAATGGAAACAGAAGACTCTATTAAGCTGGAAGTAGACGAGGATGACCCTTATAACGGAGAAACACCTTCATATTTCATTTACGAAACTGCGGAAGGATTCTTCACTGACATTATCTATGCTGAATACGGTGACACAATTGATGTTGATCTTGTTCCACTTGCACCCGGTTATATTAACGGCGTGATCTTCATGGTTCAGAACTATTTTGGACCGAGCAGGCTAGTAGGCACCGATGTAGAAGTAACCGACAGAAATGGAAAGACCGTCGGATGTTTTTCAACTGAAGAACTTGGAAGATTCATCATTGATATTCCAAATGGCGACTATGTTTTCCATTTTGAAGATATGGACGGATTAATCTATGCTTATTCTGTAAAAATTGACTCCAACTATCTAGAATTGAGAGTTCAGGCAGAAGCTCAGGATGCAAAACCCAACATTTATCTTTATCCGCAAGAAACAATCGAACTTGACGTGACTCTTGATTTCCCGATTGGTGGCTTTGTTACTACTTCAATTCCCGAATATGGAACAGGCTGGAATATTACAGTTGAAAGTGACGGAACAATTGATGGAAAATACGGTTATCTCTTCTATGAAAGTCAGAATCCCGACGTTTTCCAATATTCAAAAGGCTGGACAGTTAAAAGTGACAGCCTTGAAAAGTTCTTCAGAGAAAATATGGCAGACTACGGATTTGAAGGCAGGGAAATTGAGGATTTTATTGAGTGGTGGATCCCGAGACTTAAAGATGATTCATGCTATGACATTTTCCCTCAGACCACAAAAGAAATAGACCCAGTCGTTAAAATCAATTTCTCAATAAATCCAGACAGTTTTCAGAGACTTTACTACGCTATAAAAGAGTACGAAAAATGTAACGATCACCTTGCAAAACCAGCTATAAAACCATTTGAAAGAGTTGGCTTTTCAGCCCTTGAATGGGGAGTTGTTCTCAGGTAATCAATAAAAACTTAATCCATAAGTTCAAGAATGATAGAGAACTCTTTATCGATCTTTTCAGTAGCTTTTATTATCTGATCGTTAGCTGTATCTGACTTTACCATTACCAACAGATCTTCCGTGAGTTGAGCCATCTTACCAAATCTCATGCTTAAAGCAGATCCTTTAAGTGTGTGTGCAAGTATTTTCAGTTCCTTGTAGTTCTTTTCCTTTGCAAAGACTTTGATCTTCTTTATCTTTTCAGGAAAATCTTTTTTAGCAAAGGATATGAGCTGCTCTATAAGCTCTTCATCTTTGCCTATCGTTTCAAATAGATGGGCCTTGTCAAAATGATTCTCAATATCTATATCAGTTTTTTCAAGCTCATTTACTACATTCTTGCCTGAAAGCCACTTGCTTAGCTTATGGATAAGATAGTCCTCATCGACAGGTTTTGACAGATAGTCGTCCATTCCGGCTTCCATACACCTTTCTTTTTCGCCTTTGACGATCCCGGCCGTTAATGCAATTATTGGAATCCTTCTATCACTTTCCATTTCTCTTATTTCGCGTGTCACCGCATAGCCATCCTTTCCGGGCATCTGAATATCCATAAAAACGAGGTCCAGATGGTTTTTATCAAAGATCTCTATTGCCTCATTCCCGTTTTTAGCAGGAAAAATACTGCTGAAAGGCAGAAGGTCTTTAAGAACAGTTAGCGTAAGCATCAGATTTATTTCATTATCTTCAACGACCATAACCTTATACTTGTTATTTTTAATTCCTTCATAGGCAATTTTCACAATCCTTATAGCTGTGTTTTCCTCTCTCTCCTTAACATGTCCATGAAGTTTAAACTCAATATCAAAATAGAAATCTGATCCTTTACCAAATTCACTTTCTACATTGAGTTCACTTCCAACCTTTTTAAGAATATTATTGGAAATTACAAGCCCCAGACCTGTCCCCCCATACTTTCGGGCAGTGGAAGGATCTGCCTGAGAAAAAGATTTGAACAACCGGTCCATATGCTCAGACTTGATCCCTATCCCTGAATCTTTTACTGAGAAATGATACTTAACCCGTTTATTATTACGACTTAGCTCCACAACCTCCAGTTTTACAAAACCTTTTTCAGTAAATTTTGATGCGTTACTGAGAAGATTTACAAGAACCTGTCTAAGTCTCAGTGGATCAGTCACAACCTTTTGAGATTTCGCGGGAAAATTCAATTCTGTCTTAACACCGAGACTGTCCAGTCTATATCTGATAAGCTCAAATGAATCTGTTACCAGCTGATTGAGATCTACTGTTTCAAACTCCAGATCCAGCTTTCCTGCTTCTATCTTTGAAAAATCTAGAATATCATCAACAACGCCAAGAAGTGCGTGAGCTGATTTTGAAACGTGTCCCATATACTGATTCTGAACTGCACTGAGATTTGTCTTCATAAGCAGATCTGTAAAACCGATAACACCGTTAAGTGGAGTTCTTATTTCATGACTCATATTTGCCAGAAAATCACTCTTTGCCTGATTTGCCGATTCCGCCTCTCCTTTGGCCTTTTCCAACTTTGCTGTTTTTTCATAAACTAGAGCTTCAAGAACCACCTGTCTATTTCTTGCGAACATTATAAAAACAGCGAGAATCGTCGCAAGAATTAAAAGCATAACAAAAATAATGGCACTGAAGATAAAACTCTCTTTTCCAACATAGTTGACCAAATATGCTTTCATTGCAACCGACATCCCCACAACAAAAAGCGGCAATGTTCTTTCCATAGCAAATAAATGAGGACTTTCACTATACTCTTCACACTTGTCCGGAGTACACCTATTCAGAATAACCGGTGACTTTTCCGAAAGCATTATCAGGTCAAGCTGGAAATCCCTCTGAGTCATTTCAGCACTGTAGTATGTTCCTGCCATTTTCCCTGTCAGTGTTATAATTGAAGTAACAAGCCCTATAACCTTGCTAAGCTTTTGTGAATAGACTGGTGTATAGACAAAAACAAACATTCCTGATTCATCTCCTTTCATAAGATTCAGAGGTTTAGTTGAAGTCGTCATACTTGTCATAAAAGCAGTTTCAATTGCCTTTCTACAGTCAACGTTTGCTAAGTGATCAAGATCATGGAAAACATACTCTTCCTGCGAAGGGAACGAATATTCAGCTTCCAGAGAACCTTTCATTGAGCCTTCATAGCTGTTTTGAGTATCACTCAGTTTTATATACTGAACTCCCGAAACAAGTGGTGATTTTGCAACCGGCTGAGCAGCCTTTGAAAAAACACTTGGATTAATATCACTTAAAGCTATAAACCCTGCCATACCATCCATTCCTTTTCGGAGCTCAAAAAGCTCCTGTTTAAAGAACTTGCTTTTTGCCAGAGCAAGGTTCTTGAAATCGTCATCTGCACTTTTTAGTGAGTAATCATATGCGGTTATACTTAGGAGCAGTGCGAGGAATGTCCCAACAAACATAACAAAAATTGCTTCCAGTTGTTTGAAAAACAACCTATTATGAAGTTTAAAAGCCTCTCTTACAGCAAGAAAAATAAAAAACACAAAGAAAAAGAACATCATTATAGCTGTCTTAGCAATTGATAACCTTCTGGCTCTCTTTATTTCCTTTTCCCATCTCTGTGCAAGAATATCAACTCCCACGATCATTCTGACCTGACCAGTTAGGGTAAAACAAACAGGAGCATAGGCAGATATAAAAGTTCCATATTCATCTTTTACAGGTCCTAAAACACGCATCTTTCCGTCATTGAAGGAGTCAAACAGTTTCTTATCAGGCATTTCGTAGATCTGTCCAGGATAAGAAGCCATCGGATCATCAAAATCATAATCCTCAGGTCCGAAAACTAACTTGCCGTCCTTCTTAATAATAGTATATATCCCTCTAAGTTCTTTTACGTGATCACCGTAAAGTTTCAACTGTCTGTGAATTCTCAGATAAGCAGCATTCTTCCGATCTTTTTTTGTGAATGTAAGAAGTTCCAATCTGTCCTTATTAATAGTTGAAGCAACAACCTCTGCCTGAAAGATTAGATCGTCCCTAATATGCTGATCAGCAACCTGACCCTTATATTCTCCCATCACCCAACCTAACGTCAGGCCAATAATGATTGATATACTTAGAACTCTGTCACTTTTAGGACTTATTCCACTTCCCGAAAATGCAAAAAGTATTTTACCTACAACTTTTCTTACTACAAACCTGATAATCAAAACAGCTAAGACAAAGATTATATAGTCAGTATGAAAAAGCATCCAGTCAGGCAAAATATCCTCCTATAAATATTATATACATATTATCAGAAATTGTCGGAAACTCAATTTTTAGTACGGAACGTTCTACTGTATTCAGAAAATGAACACTGAACAGCCACTGTCATCTACACCTGTAACATATTCATTTTCATTGGAATTATCAGTTACGGTACGACGTTCCAAATATGGACACTTAAAACACAACTTATTATTTGTTCAAACCTTTCATTTGCTGTATAATTTTACGAACTTTTTTCTGGAGGTACCATGAGTTACGCTGACAATTATCCAAACTGTATGTGGACTGATTTTGATGTTCTTGAGAGTTTTATGAGGGACTGCCTAATGAAACTGGGCGTTCCCAAAGATGATGCGGAAACTGTAGCAGATGTACTTATCACGGCGGATAAACGCGGAATTGATTCTCACGGTATCGGTAGATTCAAACTCATCTATGTAGACAGAATCGAACAGGGAATTCTCAATCCGGAAACTACGATAGAAATTGTAAAAGAGACTGGAACTACAGCTGTTCTTGATGGTCATAACGGAATGGGGCATGTTATCTCTCAGAAAGCTATGAAAATGGCAATCGATAAAGCAAAAGAGACTGGAATGGGAATGACGGCAGTGAGAAATTCGACACATTACGGAATTGCCGGATACTACCCACTCATGGCTTGTGATAACAATATGATCGGAATTACAGGAACCAATGCAAGACCTTCGATCGCACCGACTTTTGGTGTTGAGAACATGCTTGGAACAAATCCTCTTACCATTGGGTTTCCTACTGACGAAGATTTTCCATTTATGCTTGACTGTGCCACTTCTGTAGCTCAAAGAGGAAAGATCGAAGCATATGAACGTATCGGGAAAGAACTTCCTAAAGGCTGGGTCGTTGGACGTGACGGAAAAACAAGAGTAGATACCGCACAAGTTCTTATTGATCTTGTAAAGGGACAAGCCTCACTTGTTCCAATAGGCGGGATCGGAGAAAAAACAGCAGGATACAAAGGCTACGGCTACGCAACCGTCGTTGAAGTTCTTTCTGCAGCCCTTGCAGGCGGAAAATTCATGAAAGATCTCAACGGACATGATGAAAACGGAAACAAGATTCCCTATCCTCTCGGACATTTCTTTATTGCCATAAATATTGAAAGCTTTATTGAACCATCAATTTTCAAATCAATAGCAGGATCCATTATGAGACAACTTAGAAACTCTGAAATTGCTCCCGGAGAAGAAAAGATCTATACGGCAGGAGAAAAAGAATGGATCGCCTGGCAATACAGAAAAGACCATGGTTGTCCAGTCACATCAGTACTTAGGAAACAGTTCTTGGAACTTAATAAAAAACTTGATGTCGGATACTCTTTTCCATGGGACTGATAAATTCTAAGAAATTTCTTATCGGCGGTCACCGGGGCTCACCTAAAAAAAAGAAAGAGAATACTCTTGAAAGTTTTGAGCAGGCAATCATTGACGAAGCAGATTTTATCGAGTTTGACATTCGCTCCACATCTGACGGAAAGCTTATCATCCATCACGATGCTTCCACTGAAGGTTTCAAAATTTCTGAAACACCGTATTCATCTTTAATTTCTGCATCTTACAAAATCCCCACGCTCACAGATCTTCTTGAATTCTGCAAAGGAAAAATAATGCTTGATGCTGAAATAAAAGAACCTGAGATAACGCAAAAAGCTGTAAAAAAGATCCTTGAATTCTACAGTCCTGATAAGTTTATTGTAACGTCATTTTTCGATGAAGCAATTCGAACTGTTAAGACAAAATTTCCCAATGTGACGGCGGGCCTTCTCTTTGCGCAGGATACAACTCAAGATATTGAAAAAAGAGTGAAAGATCTGCAACCGGACCTTCTTCTACCTCACTATTCGATATTTAATAAATATCAGAAACTTTATGAGGAATCCGGACTTAAAACTATTCTCTGGACTGTAAATGATGATGAAGATATCACAACTTTTATGAAGGATGAGAAAGTTCTTGGAATAATTTCAGACTATCCGGATAAGGCTGTTACTTACAGCTCATAATATTGAGAATGACTCTATCGGTCTCTTCCATTCCTTCACTAACCACAACCGCCAGATTTTTAATCGTCTTTTCAATGTCTTTTTCGATTATTCCGTCATATTCAGACACTTCCATATTCTCAAGGGCAAGAAAAGCACTCTGAAGAGCTGCACTGACTGACGTTGATACTTTGAGCGAACATCCAGCTTTCGCTCCGTCACAGATCATTCCGGAAATATTCCCGATCATACTTTTTATTGCATACCCCATCTGCGGAAGATTTCCCCCCAGAAGATAAGTTATACCACAGGATGCGCCAGTCGCGGCTGTAACAACTCCGCATAGAGCTGAAAGCTTTGACATATGTTCTTTAAGATGTATCGCAATAAGATTTGAAAGATAAAGCGCTCTTATCAATTTTTCCTTTGAGCAGTGAAGTCTCTCGGAAACTGCAAGCACCGGCAGCATCACCGTTATTCCCTGATTCCCACTTCCGGAGTTACTCATAACCGGGAGAATACTACCTGCCATTCTCGCATCGGCGGCTGCAGCTGTAAGAGTCATCGCCCAGTTTGACATATCGTCACTAATAAGACCTTTCACAATATTATGCCTGAGAGTTTTTCCTACCTGAAGTCCATAGTCACCAATGAGCCCTTCAAGACCTATAGTTCTGTTTAAATTAGTTCCTTCAAGCACATAACTTATCTCATCCAGAGGTACGTTGCTGATAAATTCCCAGATACCTTCAACTGTCATTTCATGCTCAACAGTCTTTAATATATTCTCTTCTTCCTTTTCACCGAAAGTGTTCCAGGATTTCTGAGAGATCACCTTTCCGTTAACATCCTCAAGCACAACATTTGTATGTGAACCGCAGATGAGCGTTCTTGCAGAGATTTCACCGTTTATACACTTCGCTTCAATATAAAGTTTATCAACGTTATCCTTTTTTGTAATGCTGACTTTTTCATCTACAACCATTTTCTTTGCTGCCTCAATTTCCTCTTCGGATACGCCGGTAAGAACTTCAAGCATTTTTTCAGGATCTCCACCTGTAACTCCAAGAGCTGCAGCAATCCTCAGTCCAACCATACCGGTGCCTGGAATTCCGACACCCATTCCGTTCTTTATAATGTTTCCGCTTAAGAACAGCTCAATTTTCTCAACGTTTTTTCCAAGATTCTTTGCCGATTTTGCCGCTGCGAGTGCCACTGCAATAGGTTCAGTGCATCCAAGTGCCGGAACAACTTCCTTGTTAAAAATATTTATATACTTTGAGTTATCTATTGTCATTTTAGCTCCTAAACTATTCTCATTTCCTTTAATATCTGCATTGCGGCTGCCTGTTCTGCCGATTTTTTGTTCTTTCCAGCACCAGTGCAGCAAAAACCCACCGCACAACATTCAATTTTAAACATCAGCTGGTGTTCAGGACCTGTTTTGTCAATAACGTTATATTCAGGAAGCGGCAATTCAAGCTCCTGGGCAATTTCCTGCAACCTTGTCTTGTAGTCACGGTTTATGTGATTAAGAAGATCATCGATATCCGGAGAAGCATTTATAAGCGGAAGAAAAATGTCTTCAATAACCTGAAGAACTTCACTCCACAGCGATTCAAGAAAAATTACAGCGAGCAGAGATTCCATTGCGTCACTGAGAATTGAATCCTTTTCTCTGCCATTCATCTTTTCCTCACCCTTTCCAAGGATCAGAAGACTTCCCAGATCAAGAGTTCTTGAATTAAAAGCCAAACCTGCTTCATCGATCAGATTGCTTCTAGCCTTTGAAAGTTTTCCTTCTTCGGCATTTGGAAACTGCATATAAAGAAGTCTTGAAACTCCAAGACCGACAACTTCATCTCCTAGAAATTCAAGTCGCTGATAGTCCCGCTCTCCATTTGAAGAGGCACTGGGATGCGTAAAAGCCTCCTTAAGAAGCTCCAGATCCTTGAATTTATAGTTTAATTTTTTTTCAAGTTCCTTTATTAACTCCTTATCCAGAGACATTTTGCCCTCCAAGTTCGTACATAGAAATACTTGCTGCAACCGAAGCATTTAGAGAATTGATCTTTCCAAATTGCTTTATTGAAACGACAAAATCAGCTTTATTTAAAATATACTGCCCAACAGACTTGTCTTCTCCACCAATTACGAGAAGAATCTTGTCAGGATTACATTTTTTCACTTCCTCAAAAGAACTCTTCCCTTTTCCGTCAAGAGCCACAACGATGTAACCGTGCTTTTCCTGCAGTCTTTTCATATAACTGTTGGAGTTGGCTTCTCTGACAATTTTCAGATGCTCACTGGCTCCTGCACTCACCTTTACCACTGAAGGATAAACTTCAGGAACACCCCTTTCAGGCATCAGGACAGTCGAAAAACCGAAGATCTCGGCACTTCGAAGCACCGCACCAACATTGTGAGGATCTTCAACATTATCAAAAAGCAAGATCCTCGGTGAATCCGTGATATCATCAAAATCATCATACTTATAAGGCTTTACCTTAAGAACCGCTCCCTGATTATCTCTTGAAGTAGAAAGCTGATTAAGCCTCTCTTTTGAAACCCATTCAACAGGGATCTCGTGGCTTGAAACAACTTCAACAAGCTTAACGATCCTTGGGTTTCTGTCAGATTTCTCATTCACATAAAGTTGCATTGATCTTCGTTTCTGACCAATAACAACCTCAAAACAGGCGTTAATACCGTAAACATATTCAACTGATGCTCTTGCCATTGTTTGACCTAAATAAAAGTCCTCAAAATACGGCAGAATTATATTTGAGTAATGTGATTAGTCAAAGTTATGGGGACAAATAAGATTTCGCTTGTTTTTTTTGGATTAAAATATGCTATTATGTATCGTCTGTTTTTTAAGTGGGGGAAAACTATGCGCTATTTTATTTTGATTTTTATCTCGGTCTTTTTGTTTTTCGGATGTGACTCAGATTCAACAAACGGCAATGACAATGATGATGTTAATGATGAATCCGTTGATAACATTTCTGTTGATGATGAGATTAGTGATGATAATTTTTCTGATGAAGACAACTCTAAAGAAGATGTCGAGACTTCTGATGAAGAGTTTACAATAATTGAGGGTGATCTTGAATGTACGGAAGACGATATGTTCTGGATATACGATCTTTCCCAGATGCCGCCAAAAGACGTTCAGATATGTGCTCATGTGCGCTCCGAAACTGAAAACATCAGAGTTCTCGTTTCAGATGAAGCATGGTTAAACAGTGTAACCGGCGAAGATATCCAGGCTATACTTGAAGCTTGGGAAGTTAAAACGCCGGCAAACGAGGATCAAGGAATTTTTAAAACTGTCACAGATGTTTTCGGGCCAGTTCCCAATGAATTTGATGATTTTAAAGGACTCTATCTTTTCCTTTATGAAATGGAAAGCTACGGAGGCAATTCATTTGACGGATATTTCCGGGTTGACGACCAGTATGATGGAACAACATCAAACAAAAGAGAGATGATCCACATAAATGTTGCATCGAAAGATCCTGCCGGCAACTACGCTCTTTCGGTTCAGGCACATGAATTCCAACACCTTATTCACTGGGGACAGGATTCTTCTGAAGAAATGTGGCTAAACGAGGCAATGAGCGAACTTGCAATGGTGATTACAGGTTTCGGCACTGATGAAGATTGGGTCAGAAGCTGGCTCAACAGTCCTACTGATCCGCTTTTAGCTGAAGGTCCTGCATATAACTATGGAGTTCTTCTTCTTTTTGGCACATATCTCTATGACCGTTTTGGAGAAAAAGTAATATCCAGTATCGTCGCTGATACAAAAAAAGGAAAAGAATCCATCGTGGCCACAGTTAACGAAGTAATAAAAGGTGAAACTGATTTTGATAATCTGGGAGCGAATTTTGCCATATCGCTAATGGCTGGAAAAACTGTATATATTGAGGATGAACCTGGGTTTGATTCGGATGTTTTTCCGATAGATATCAGATCGGAAAAAATAACGGAGGAAACTGAACTTAAAGTTGCCGGAAAAGGCGGAATGGCTTTTTTCCGCATCGAGGACTCCAAACCTGGCGATATACTGACACTACAACTTGAGGGAACAGAAAAAGTTACAGTTAGAGTAGCACAGGTACAGGATAGTCACATAAAATGGGTGTGGCCTTTTACTCTGGAAGATGAAACTCAGATCGAGATCAATGAAAACAGGTCAGGCTTGCTTAACGGCGCCATTTTTAATTCCAGCGACACCGAAGCTAATATCACAGTTACTGTTGAGTAAGAAGGAGAATAAAATGATTGAAAGCAGGGCTAGAAAGATCGCCCAATCAATATTCGATAATAAGATGAAGCACTATAGAGCTAAACATGAATTTGTTGAAGTTAACTTGAGGGACTATCCACATCTTTCAAAGAACTTTTATGAAACAACTACAGCTCAGCTAAAAAAACTCGAATTTACAAATTTATATGACGTGAAAGACCTCCTCACGGAAAATATACCCCCGAAAACAAGAACTTTATTAAGAATTCTTACTAGTCAGGACCAAACCATAAATGCGGTTATTCTTCAGGTTAAACCTGAAAGTTTTTTATGGCGATTTTTAATATTTATATTTAGAATGCAGTCAAAATCTTATGATATTGAAACTGAATTAAATGATGGAAGTTTTCTGACATCAACTATCACCCAAACTTCAACCAATAAAATACCTGACTCGAAAATAAGGACTTTCCAATATCCAAAAGAAACTTCAATTAAGAATCTTTTCCTTTTCCACAAAGAAAATTTGGAAAAAATATTAAGAGAAAACCCGGAAGTTTCAACACGTAAACTTAAAACAGTTCAGGAGATATGTGATTCACAGAATCGTCAACAGAAAATCAAGGAATCTGAATTTTTTGAAAATGGAGGATTTACAAAAGATTTCATATCTCAATATGTTAAGAAAAACAAAAATCAGTTAAATGAAATATATTCTGAAATTCAGAACATGTTAAAAGAAGAAGAAAATAAAGACCATTTCACTAATTGAGCTAACAGAACCTTAAAAATTCCAATGGATTTTTTACTGATAATGATGCTTTACTCTTGAAACAGTATTACATGGTCGGCACAGAGCCGTGGGAAGTCCCGAATTTCTTCTTGTTCTTCCTGATGTAGCCTTAAAGACCGGGCCCGACTCATCTTCATCGCACTGAATACAGTCATTAAGTGTTCCATCAGGAAGGTGATATACCGAAGTGAAATCATCATAACATTTTAGGATGCATTTTGAAGTCGTGTTTTTCGTATTGTAATACCAGACTTTTGCGCAAAGCCTGTCAAAACCTATCTCCATCAGACATTCCATGGTCTTTTCTTCACTCTGGATTATACCGCTTGTTGTGCACGACCTAACGGGTCCGGCAAGATCTCCTTCCTTGATATAAACTGCTAGACTCTGAAGCGATGAACAGTGCCCGCAAGCTCCCGCGTGTGTGATCTGTGCTCCATCCTGAGTAAGAGCCTCCGTGGAATCATAAGTGTAAAGACTGTATTCAAGTTTCTGATCATCCTTAAACTTTATTCCGCAGAATTTTTCAGGGTAATTAGGATAATTTTCAGGATTATCGTAGGGATTTGACATCATTTCATCCGGAGGATTAAGATAGACTCTCGATTCTATCCAGTCAGTTTCCGCTTCACTATAAACAGGAGCTTGAAACTGGATTCCCTCACAGTTAAAGAACGGCTTGCATTGATCCGTTGTAAGACCTGTTTTTTCAGTTGGATTTCCAAAAAGATACATGCAAGTGTCATTGCTCACATCATCAACATCAGGAACTTCGTCAACTTCATCAGCAACTTCGTTATCTATTTCAGATCCTTCTTCATCAATATCAACAAGATCATCTGTAAAATCAGAGTCACCTGCAACTTCGTCATCAGTTTCTTCAACAACATCAATATCTTGAGTCTCATCAACAAAACTGTCTTCATCAACCACACTCTCTTCATCGTTTTTAGGTATGACTTTGTTGCCATCGCATGAAAAAAGCATGAGAACTGTTATTAAAACTGCTATATTTCTAAAAACCCTAAACATTCATATACCTCAAATAACTTCAGACATGTGACATTAAAAATATCAAAAAAGTTACGGATTGCAAGGATTAGAAATCAGTTCTTCTTGACTTTTATCCCTTTCAAAACAATAGTTAGCTGTTTTTCTGACGGAGTATCTATCTTGAGTGACAGACAAAAAGGTTTAACCTTTCTCTTTATAAATGCCTTTCTATGGGGAATTCACGGCCCTGCGGGAAGATATCTCGCCTTAAAAGGTGTCGATATGTCCTTTGTAGCTGGAACGCGCCTTCTTATCGGTGCGGCGACCTTTGCTGTCTTTCTTGCGTTTCGCAGAGGTTTTTCATTTTCACTAAAAGGTCACGTACGGGATGTGATCATGGTCAGTATCGTGGGACTTTTTTTCAACACTCTCTTCTATCATCTTTCACTTAAATGGATCCCCGGAACCCTGGTTATGGTGCTTGAAAATCTCTCACCTGTTTTTGTAATGCTTTTTGCTTGGGTTCTCGCTTCCAGAAAACCTGAAAAACGACATATTTACGCACTCATTCTCTCGTTTACAGGAATTGCGCTCATAATTGCCGGTAAAAGCGAATTCTCCATTGACGGGACTGACACCCTGCCAGGAATAATTTTTGGGATTGGAGCGGGCATAACGCTTGCCTTTTACTATTTTTTCTCTGGAGAACTGGTTGAAAAAACTAAAGATGATCCTGACAAAATGATATCTCTTCTTATGATCATTTTTCTCATTGCCGCGTTCTTCATGCTTCCCTTTGTTTTTTCCGCTACAAATCTGCCCGGAAATTCAACTGAATGGTTCTGGCTTATTGAAATGGGGATATTTCAAAGCGGAATCGCCTATATCTTACTAAATTACGCTCTAAGATATGTGAACTCTTCCACCGCAAGCATATTTTTTCTGTTCACCATATTTTTTACAACTATAAATGAAATTATCTTTCTTGATCTTAGCCTGAATATCTATCTGATAGTTGGGTCGTTGCTGATAATTGCAGCGGCTAGGAAAGTTTCGAGTTAGAATTTATCTTTTCAAAACTCTTCTACCCAAAAACGACTTTCTTTTGCTTTTGCATCTTCGTTGATGAGCCAGTTATTAGGAATTTTATGAATAAAAACTTTTCTTTTCTCTTCATCTGAAACCCCTACTCCCGCGACATATATGAAATTTTCCTTAACAAATATCTTCAAATACATTTCCTCATTTTCAGGTGTCACCAATTGTCTTATAAAAACTTCTCCATCTGAATTTATATGTGATATCGCTGGATCAAAATACCACGAATAATCCGGGGTAAAAGATTCATCCTCCATACCACCCCAAACTCTGTCTTTATCTTCAGAATCATAAGTGCTTCCAGATATAAGAAAAAAACTTTCTTCTTCAATTTTAATATCATTATACATATTCAAGTTTCCGATAAATTTATCTCCGAAAAATGTAATACTATTATCACTTCCTATTCCAACAAGCTTATTTTCATTTTCCCAAAATATTGCCGGATAAAGATGTGCCGTTTTTATTTCGTTATTTTTGAAAACACTTCTTTCGTTTTCTCCATAAAAAACAATGTCATCTCCTACTTTATTAAAACCATAGTTAATAAGTAATATATTTGACCCAAGTTTACTCCATTGCGTTTCACTTGTTATGCAAAAATCTTTATCGTATGAATAAACTGGACCTTTAATCATAAATTCAGAGTTCATATCAACAGGAACATTTACAAATAAATGATATGTATCTGAATCAATTAATGAAATAGAGTCCGACAGAACATTTTTATTTTCAAATATTGTTTTCCTATACACTTTTTCACCATCAATTATCTGAAAAGATGCATGATAAATCGCCGGTTCACTCCAGTCACGAAATTCAAACGAATACCAACATGAAAGATGCGTTTGTCCATCAATTATTTTTATATTTTCACAAACATTATTTGATTCAAAGAGCCATGTTTTATAAGAAATATCTTCTTTACTTCCATATTTAATTATAAAAGGTTTCGCTTTCTTTTTTGAGTCAAAAAACTCCTCAGTTTTTGAGTTCATTATTCCAAGAATATCAACCGTGCCGGCCTCTTTATTAAATTCCATGTCAGGAGCGACAAACTGTCTATCCCAGATCTTATACATAAATGGATCTTCCTCTGTAACAAATGAATAGTTCTCAACTAATCCATCAGTATTTATTACTTTCAAAAAGTTTTCAGTTTCTCCTTCATTAAATCTTCCCAATAAAAATATTCTGTCATTTTCATCTACAATAAGGTCGGCAACTATAGATGCATCTGTAATATCAAAATACAAGGAATCATAATTCTCTCCGGTTTCCCAATTTCCTTCAGTCTCACTATTCACAATCTCAAAATCAAAAAGTTCACTGACATCTTCAACAGTCTCTGTTTTATCCCATTCGTCTAAACAAGATGGTTCATCAGCATTATTCTCATCATTGATTCCATCGTAATCTAAATCTGCAACTTCAATTGAATCATCATCCACAACATCTAAATCAGAATTTACCAAATCGTTTTCGTTACAGGAAAGAAAAAGAGAAGCAAGCATCACAACAAAAAACATACTCTTAAAAAACATATTTTTTCTCCAATATAAAACAAGGCGAGACACAAAAGTCTCGCCCAAAAAAAATCTTTTACAGCTCCAAAAAGTAAATATTATCACAGTATTCTGAGCCATAAATAAGCTTAACAATCACCCAATGGCCATAAGGAAATGCAGGAACCCAGATTGCACTCTCATTATACAGCTGTCCGCATCCTTGAAGACCTACAACAGAATTAAAATACCAATTATATACATTGTCATCTGGATAAGCTGTATATAAATACTCCCAATATGTGCTTGTTCCTGAAAAATGAAGTCTATGACGAACACCATCCCAATCAGTCCCCAATATGATTGCTTCACAGTAATAGCGAGGATAAGTCCTCGGCTGACAGTCGTAACCCCAAAGAGTGCTAGTTTTCGCATTATTCATTTCTATAATCGAATCTAAATGAACAATAAATTTACTTATTGACATCCCTTCTTCAACTTTCTCGTTTTCATTCACCATTTCCATATCGTATTCCAAACCACTCTTTTCAAGTGCTGCATACAAATCGTTAATATCAAGCTCTTTCTTATCCTGTGCAAAAAGTCCAAACGTCAGCATCATTGCGACAACCATAAAAATTATCTTCTTCATCTTATACCTCTTAAAAAATAAATTTCAAAAATCGTCTAACTTCCCAATTTAATTCTGAATTTATTCTTACGGAGGTGCACGAATTACAAAATATATAAACGAAAAGACATGAATGAATGAATGAATGAATGAATGAATGTGCAATATTCATGCCAAAACCAGTCATTTTTTGCCACTTCTCTAATTTGTTTTTTTAATCTAACATTAAGCTACTAGTCATTTGATTATTTGTCAAGTCATTTTCTGATTTTTCTATTTTTTTTTGTGATGGGTTTGTATCACATTGAAAGCTAATAAATTCAGCCGTTGATCTCTTCAAGAATTTTCTGAAAGACTTCTCTTCTGTTTTCAGCTTTTGTGATAGGTCTGCCAATAACAAGGTAGTCACTTCCTCTTTCAAGAGCAGACTTAGGTGTTGCAATTCTTTTCTGATCATCAGTTGAAGCAAAAGAAGGTCTTATTCCAGGAGTAAGGATCTTGAAATCTTCTCCGCAGGCCTCTCTGATAAGTTCAATTTCAAGCGGACTTGCAACAACGCCATCCATTCCCGATTCCTTTGCAAGAAGTGCAAGACGTTTCACCTGACCACCGGGAGAATCTTTCACACCAGTTTCATTGAGATCTTCTTCACCCATACTTGTAAGAACTGTCACTGCAAGAACCATCGGAGGATTTTCAAGTTTGTTGAGCTCTTCCCTCACCTTCTCCATCATCTTCCTGCCACCGCCTGCATGAACGTTGAAAACTTTAACACCAAGCTTTGCAGCAGCAACTCCCGCCATCGCAACAGTATTTGGAATATCATGATATTTAAGATCTAAGAACACATCTTCACCCATCGCAACGACCTCTTTTACAAGATCCGGACCGACACTTGTAAAAAGCTGTTTGCCAATCTTAAAACACGCACCAAGGCCCTGAAGCTCTTCAACAATTTCAAGTGCTTTTTCTTTTGAATCCACATCAAGAGCTACAAAGATCTTTCCTTTTTCCATTAAACGCTCCATGTCATTATATTTTTAGTCAGATTACTCAACAATTGGCTTTATTTTTGTAAAAAAATCATAAAATCCTGAATTTGACATCACAACAATTACTGTTTTTTCGCTACTGTTAGTTTTAACCCACTTTATAATGTCTTCAATGTCTTTTAAATAGACGGCTTTCTCTAATCCTGCATTGCTATTTATACTTGAGATAACTCTTTGGGGTGAAAATCTTTTTTCAGGAGGAAACCGGTCAAGTTTAGGCGGATGACCTATCACAACTTTATCAGCTTTCTTAAAGATCTCAATATATTGATCTTCGAAAATATTCTGGTTGTTTGAATTGGTAGCAGGATCAAAGATTACATAAATTTCTTTTTCAGGAAAGAAGTTTCTAAAAGAATCAAAAGTAAGATCAACAGCTGTCGGATGATGGGCAAAATCACTGTAGATAAGACCACCATTGATCTTTCCAAGCAATTCCTGTCGTCTTTTTATCCCTTTCATTCCGGCAAAAGAATTTTTAACAGCGACACTATTTAGATCCATTCCTTCAAGTTTAAGAAAACTTACAAGAGCTCCAAGATTCATAAGGTTCTGCTTTCCAAAAAACGGGGTTTTAAATTCGAACTCTTCTCCATCTTTAAACTTAACTGAAAAGACCATCTTGTTGCCGTCTCTGCCTTTTTGCGAGATATAGGCATCGGCTGAGTTATCTTCCACTGAATATGTAAAAAGCTTTTCATTGGGAATTCCCGGGGCAAGTTTTCTATTAAATTTAAAGTCCAGACAAAGAACAATTTTATCAGTTGTAATCTCTACAAGTTTCTCAAAATTACTGAAAATTTTATCAATAGAATCGTATATATCGGCATGATCAAACTCAATAGATGTCACAATTGCAACATCCGGTTTGTAGTGAAGAAACTTGGGACCTTTATCAAAAAAAGCCGTATCGTACTCATCACCTTCAATAACAAAGTAACCAATTCCTGGCTTAAAATGGGCATTTGTTCCTGAAAAATCCGGGATTCCCCCGATAATATATGAAGGTTCTCTTCCAATTGCAGTAAGCATTTCACTGAACATTGTTGTAGTCGTGGTCTTACCATGAGTACCGGAAAGAACTACAGTCCTTTTTTGTGGAAGCAGGAACTCTTCAATGAAAGATGGCATAGAATAGTAAGGAATGCCTAAATTAATAACAAATTCAGCTTCTTCCGACTTTCCGTTCAATGCATTACCGACAACAATTATATCCGGTTTCTCATCTTCAACAAGTTCGTAAAACCGATCCATTTTGTAGCAGCGGATATTTTCCTCTTCAAGCTTAGTGCTAACTGGAGGATAGTATGCAAGATCAACACCGATAACCTCTGCTCCCTGACTTTTACAGATCAAAGCCAGAGAACTTACACCAGTCCCGCAGATACGGGCAAAAAGGATCTTTTTACCGGAAATTTTCATAGATTAGAAATAAGCTTTAAGGTTGAAACCCCAGTCAAGAACAATGTACTGCTCGGCCGTAAGTCTGCCGCCAAGACGGTTTTTATCTCCGGAATTAGCGATCCAAGGAGTACCTTCTGCATCAAGACCTGAAATATAACCGGCATCACTAGCATCAGCATTTGTCAGGTAATACTTATGCCTGTATCCTGCCTTAATAAAACCTCCGAGCTCAATATACTTGTAAACCTTTGCTGAAATCTTAAACATTCCTGAAACCTGAACCCACGGATCTTCAACGGGAAGAAGGTCTCTGTCTGAAAGCATAAGATCATCAGACGGGAAATCATAATTTCCAGCAAGATTTGAAGGATCATCAACCCAAGCCCTGTTTGCAGCAGATCTTGCATCGGTAATCACATTGTAGGCATTACCTTTATTCGTGTACATTATTTCAAGATCAGTTCTAAATCTAATCCGCTGACCGTACTTTTTATTTTCATAAGCGTAAATATCAGTTCCCAGATTAAGAATAACAGCTTCTTTGGGATCCTTATAAATTGACTTTGAGCCTGAAACAGGAAGAGATAAAATAAACTGGAAATAAGGCTCAGCAATGGAATATCTTTTTGAAACTGCAGTTCTAAAATCGAATCTGAAGAGACCGCCTCCGACTTTCCCGGTGCTACCATCCGGCTCAACGTAGACTGTGCTACCGCTTTGAGTGATCCGGTTTCTACTTTTAGGAGTCTTTATGCTTGATGTAGGAAAGGTAAAATCAATTCCAACTAACCAGCTCAGATAGTTGTTTTTCCTCTTGTCATTAAAAGGAGCCCACTGAAGTCCGAACTGAATGTCACCAACACCTTTATTCTCGTAATCAAGATTTCCTGACCATGGAAAAAGCCTTTGTCCAGGAAGAGACGATATTCCCGGGAGGTTAGATGTATCCCACAGAAGCATTTTATACTGTTCAGAGAAAACTATCGGCAGAGCAAAAGAAAGAGAAAGATCGTGGTAAAGCCCGAACTCCATATCGATAAGCATTTTGTGCATATAGTAAAGAGCAGGATTTCCTTCATATTCCTTTGACTCGACCCTTCTGCTTTCGGTGGTGTAATATGGATTGCCATTTGCATCTTCATAGACATAACTCGCCATTGTGTTGTATTCTCTTTTTATAGAGCCGAAATGGTGGGTTGAGAGATACTGTATATCAAGATTAAAATCAAACGGATTTTCATAATCAAAAGAGCTTGCAACCTCTGTTACTTCTGCTGCATTAATTATAGAAAATGCTATCAGTACAGAAAATACTATCAAAAACTTTCTGAACATAGAAACCTCCAGAATCCAATTTTATAGAGTATAGAAAATGTCCGATTCTTAGTCAAGTTTTAGATTTTAAATATCAAAACACAAAGGGCAGGACCATTGCTAGAATAAAAAGGTAGATGGCAAAAGGATAAAGTACCGTTTTTTTAATAAGCAGAACTAGAAATTTTAAAGATACTATACTGGCAGCGAATGAGGCTATAAAACCAACAAAAGCTATTGAAAGGTCAATTGACACCATGCTTCCTTTAGCTATCTCAAGAACAAGTGCTCCCAAAATTGCAGGAATCGAAAGCATAAAGGAATATTCAACAGCCTTTTCAGCGGGAATTTTCATAAGCAACGCAGCCGCAATTGTAGAACCTGACCTTGAGACACCCGGCAAAACCGCTATTCCCTGAAAAAACCCGATAAAGATCGAGTCCTTAATTCCTACTTCTTTATTTTTTGACGCTTTTTTAAAAAGAATTTGAGCAACCATAAGAACACAGGCGGTAAAGAGAAAAGAACCAACCATAAAAACGGGATTTGCCCTGAGATAGTACACCAACGGCTTAGTAAAAACGACCATTCCGCCAGTTACAAAAGTACTTAACACAACCATCAGGATATAAAAATGATCTTTCTTAGCCGTTTTATCAGCAAAACTTTTTATAAGTTCCCATATCTTTTTTCTAAAAAAGATCATAACTGCCAGAAGCGAAGCAACATGAAGAATAATGTCATACAGAAGTGGAACTTCCTGCTCACCAATAAGTTTCTCTAGAATTGCAAGATGTCCTGATGAACTTACAGGAAGAAATTCCGTGACTCCCTGAAGAATTCCTAGAATTATTGAATCAAAAAATGTCATGATTAATTACTGCTCGGGTCTTTCACAGTCATATGCTTCAACGGGAGTAATCGGCGTTACTTTTACATTTTTCTTTGTACCATCACCTTCAGAAACATCGATCTTATAAACATCCCAGCATGTATCTGTTCTTGTCATAAGAAGTTCCTGGGCACTATCCTCGACTGCATGCACATAGGCTTTTACAACTGCTGTTGTCGGCCCTTTAGACGTATCGTAAGCGTGAACAACAACTTTGTATGTTCCATTGGCAGGCTTATTTACATAGAGTGTTTCCGGGCCCATTCCTGTCACATTATCAATATCCAGATATGGATCATCCTTTGTTTCATCTTCAATTCCCCAGTCAGGTCTCTCACCTGAGTACTGCGGAGAACAATTCCAGTAGTAACAATCTGAAACAATATCCCCGTAAGTTCCATCAGGTCTAATAAGGTGAATATCCATATCAGAATTCTTGTTGTCCCAGAGAAGTTTGAGAATAAGATCGTCATCTGATATTGCCTCGATAGTACACTCTGCCGGAATACTGCTCACACCTTTATTGTTCTTTACAACAAGTCTGAGAACATACGTTCCCTTTATTTTTGCCTGAAAAGCGGCTCTAGCTATTGTATTCATGGGGTCGTTGTTTATCGGAGAACCAGCTCTGTTAAGATCGTCCAAAATATCCAGATTTATTCCGCCTGGAGTCGTTTTAAATGACCACAGATACTTGAGTTCATCTTTTGAAACTCCGTCACTATCCACACTTTCACTTCCGTCAAGAACAGCCCACTGAAGTACTGAAACCTCTTCAGGCTCGCATTTAAGCTTTGCTTCCGGAGCATTCTGTGCATCTGGACCACATTGAAGCATAATTCTCTTCTCTTTATTTTCACCGTAATTCGTGGGGTCATTGCTTAAGATCAGCAACTCTCCAACAAGAGGTTCCGGATACTCCTGATCGTTTCTGCATCCTACTTTAACTGGAAGATATCCGCCCGGAGTTATCGCAACGGTAGGATCTGGAGCTTCAAAAACAAAAAATCCCATTTCATTAGAACTTTTTGACTGTCCGGATGAAACAGACACTGAAAGAAGTTTAAGACTTGCCGTTCCAACATTATGAGCCTGCAATTCATTAACAAGTTCATCCTGAACTTCGCCAAAAACCATAACCTCATCATCCGGATCAGCATCAGAAGGAGTCTTGATAACGATCCTTCCTGTTGATTTTGTCTGACTTACAAGTTTTACATCAAATTGAGGTTTACACTTGTCGTTACTGATTATTCTAAGATACCTGACCTGATCTTCCCATGTGTCCGCAACAACTGAAATACCCATTCCCATCTCTTCATCGTTCTGAAGACTCACAGATCCATTTTCAAGCGGATCTTTCTCAATGGTAAATGTTCCAGGATCGACCTTTCCCTGTTCATTTACTATCGCAAGTCCGGTTATCACCAGAGGTGTGGCAACATTACAGGTATAGCATCGATTTGAAACATAGGTGTATTTGGTAAGAGACTTTTCACCGAAGTATAATCCTGAAAATACAACCTCCTCGTTTTTGGGTCTTAGCCTATTATCCGTACTAGAGTAGTTACAGGCTTCTTCTACATCATCCGGCACTTCACCCTGTTCTGCCGGGGGACTATCACTATCACTCAAAATGTCGGGACTGTCCGTATCACTTATAGGACCATCACTGCATGACCAGAAAAATACCATTCCAATCATTAAAAAAAGTAATAGGACTTTGTTTTTGCCTTTTTTCATGCCATTTATCTCCAAAAACTTATCATTCCTCAATTTTCTGCACACATCTAAACCCCAGGTTATAGTACCTGTAGTTCGGGAAAGCTTTATCCCTTGAATAAGTGGTTATCTCTTTCATCAGAGAAACCCAGCTTCCACCTCTTATCACCTTCTCTGTTTCAACTGATTCTGCAGGTCCGCTGGGATCTTCAAGAACATCTGTTCTTACTTTATAATAAGAATCAACACCGTGCCAATCCTCAACCCACTCAGCAACGTTTCCTGCCATGTTATATACACCGTAAGGAGAAACGCCGTCATCTCCCCAGTAAACACTTGTTACATCTCCGAAAAGTGCAGAGTAATTTACAACTGTAGCTTCAACATTGTCAGCCGGAGCCGTTTCTCCCCATGGGTACTTTTTCATCGTCTGACCGCGGGCAGCTTTTTCCCACTGAGCTTCAGTCGGCAGTTCCTTTCCAGCCCATTGACAGTAGGTAGATGCCTGATTCCATGTCACATAAATAACAGGGAACCCCGCATAGTTGGGATTTTCATAGTAATCCTGATACATTACAGATGTAATGTCATGAGGAGCAATGCATACTCCTGACTCTTCACAAAGCTGATACTGCGCATTTGTAACTTCGTATTTATCAATATAATAAGCAGATAGAAGAACTTTGCTGGTGCCTTCCGACTGCTTAAGTCCCGTTTCATTCTCGGCAACACCCGTTGGAGTTCCCTTCGGTGCTCCAAAATCAAACTCACCTTCGGGTATAAGAACCATTTCCGCAACACCTTCGATCTCACTATTCTCCTGCTTTACAAGTTCCTTTGGAAATCCCAGATGGAAGTTGCCAAGATACTGGGTGGAAATCTTCATTATGTTGTTCTCAACATCCAGTTCGTACTTTTCTTCCGGAAAAACTTCGAAATCCTCCCTGTCAAGTGAAAAATAAGGTTTAAGATCAAGTTCGTCAAGTAACGGCGGAAAAGCGTCCTCCTCATAAGGAATAACAACCGTAAGTTCTTTTGTAAACTGTATAGCTGAAGGACTCACCGCATAGATATTTGTAACAGTCATTGAAATATTCGTAAAAGGCTGCGTATCGTATGCAAAAACTGAAACATTGATCGTTTCTATATCCTCGGGAAGTGCTCCTGCAGGGATATGAACAGTAACACCACCTACACCTTTGTAGCTTCCCCCATCATTATCAAAATCCTTTCCATATTTCTCTGCGTATATCTCCTGTCCGGAATCACATGAAACAGCAAAAACCGATATCATCAATAAACTGAAGATCAGAAAGTTTTTCATTGCTCATCCTCCCCGACAGTTGTGATCGAACAACCGTTCCCTGCTGAAATAACTTCCCATACTGGCTCATCACCTTCAATAACCTTTGTCCATTGAGTCTCAGTCTCACTACTGAAACCGAACAGCGATACGGTTGTAAGAGGTTCAACCGGGTCGTTTGTATAAAATTTTATAACCCCTTTCTTTTTCCCGACATCATAAGGTTTAAAGAAAACTGTTACTGTCGTTGAACCACCCGGCTCAAGATTGATTGTATCAGGAAGAACTATAAAGTTAGGATCATCTGAAATAACTTTTCCTTCCAGATGTCTGGAACCTATGTTCTCAACTTCAAATTCCCAATAATCCTCATCCCCGGGCATAGTGTCAGCAAACTTATGTGACCTGTTCTTTATGAACATTGCAGGAAAGTTAAAGAAAACACTCTGAGAGTTGTATTTCCAGAGTTTTTCATCAGATACCAGTGGAATTTCGATCGGAATAGGAAATTCAAGTTCCAGGATTCTGATCCTGATAGTTATTGTAATAATCATAACTGTGTCATAATAAACCTTTGATTCATAATGCACAGGAAGCTCCATCAGTGTTCCAACAAGCGGAGGCTCAACAACTATGTACTGATTATCAGAATAAAAACTTCTCTGCTGTTTTTCATCAATTGCTATTCTACTGCCGAAGATCTCGACATACATCTTTCCGTCAAGCTCAAATTTAAAGTGAATAAGACTACAGATATCACCGATAAAAGGGATCGAAAGTCCACATGAACCTCCAACCATATCGGCCAAGGTGCCTTCATAAAGCTGAAAATTATCTATGCTGTCTTCCATAGAAACAGGGTTATCAACATTTCCATCCAGCAGAAAGGGCTGAAAAACTTTATAATCTTCAAAACTCAGATCAAAGTTCAGCCATTCGCTAAGAGGGTTCTCGTTTCCGTTAAAACAATTTTTCCATAGAGCTTCCATCTCTATTCCATAATACATATCAGCCTCACCACCGTCAGGCGTACCTTCGAAGTATACTTTGACAGCCTCTGGCCATTTTGCATGAGCTCTGCCTTTCATCTTGGCACCCATCTCAGCACCGTATTCAACATTGAACTTAACACTGAGAGGAATAAGTCCACCACAACCAGGCAGCCAGTCTCCAGTTCCCCATTTTGTATGTTCAATTAGAACATCCCTGTATTCAAATTCAATATCTTCTGAATACTGTTCGTCATAAACAACCCAATCTTCCCCATCCTGACGTATCTCACCGGTAAGCGGGAGAAAGAACGCCAGCATTAAAAGAAAGAATAGCGATCTGATAACATTTTTCATTTGAGCACCTTATTTTTATTCCGTTATATCCATTGCACATCTAAAACCGATAGAGTTTGAACTATATTGAGGGTTAACACCTCTTCTAAAAGTTGCACGGATCAGTCTTCTGGATGTTTTCCAGCTTCCTCCCCTGACAGCTCTCTGATCACCTATCGGAAGCGGAACACCACCTTCAAAAAGGTCAGCGTAGTAGAAAAACCTAGTTCCAACCCACTCTTCCGCATTTCCGGACATATCGTACACACCCCACGGACTCTGACCATCCTTGGAATTAAAATTGTCATATTTTCCGCCATTAAAGAAACCGACAGGAGAAACATGAGGTTCCGGAAAAGCTTTCAGTAGATTGTCAGGATCCATAATATCTTCAAGTTCTCTGCTAGGTTCATATGGATCGTTACTGTTCCTATAGTTAGCCTGATAAGCAATGTTTATACTGTCAAAGAAACCTGATCCCCAAGGCATATCATCACATTTCTTGCCTGAATCAATACACGCAACATCTGAAGACAAACAGACACAGTCGTTATCAACCCTAGCCGACATTTCCCATTCCTCTTCTGTTGGTAATCTTTTGCCAGCCCATTTACAGTATGAATTTGCAGCATACCAGCATACACTTGTTACAGGCATCAGGTCTTTTTCGCCTTTATCAAGATATTTGTCTTCGCTGTAAAGACCATACCATTCTTCAAGATACTTCTCATTTCCCCAGCATTTTTCAAAACCGAGATCATCATCGGTCTTGGTAGCATTTTCAGGAAGCCAGTAGGAATTCTTAGAATCATTGAGAAACTTTTTAAACTGTGCAACTGTTACTTCATACTTGTCAACGAGAAAATCATGGTCCATATATATCCAATGAGCGGGCTGTTCCATAACAAAACTGTCGTCGGAATCAGTTCCCATCATAAAAGCTTTGTTGGTAGCCTCCACTTTAACCATACATCCCGGAACATCCTTAATCATGAAGTTACCGGTATTAACTCCGGAAACATCGGTACACAAACATGATTCTTCAGCACAGACATCAGCTGCAGTCGGGAACCTGTCCATTATATCATCATCGGTGTCTTCTGTATCGGGAATTTCAACAGAAGTTTCATCGAAATAGTAAACATCCTCTCCCGTGTTGTCATAGTTAAAGATCTCTTCCGTGAATTCAACTATCGGAGCTTCCATTCCACTGAAAATCTTAATAATGTCGGGAGGAGAAAGCTTCTTAAAGATCAGGTCTGTAGTTTTCTGAAGCTGGTTAACATAAGAATCCTCTTCAGTTATAGTTCTGATATCTTCCAGAAAAGCTCTGCTAGTCTTTGTCTCTCCGGAAAATGAATTTACAATAACGTCCATAACCTTCAGGTAGAGATCACTTTTATAAAGCGGTGTCGCAAAAGACTGCTTTCGATTCTTCATAAAGTCATTTACTCTAAGACCTATACCTCTTTCATTAATTCCGGTAGCTATAAAGTTAACAGGGTGATAATCAAGTCCCTTGTTAACAAGTTTATCATAATTAGTCAATATTTCCAAATAGTTATCATTAACACCGGCAGAGATCATAATTAGAGGAAGCATTATCTGGGAAAAATATGTGGCCCATATAGAGTTCATCGCTCTGGGTAGAAGATTACCGCTGTTGGGAGCAGGAACATAACTTGCCAGAAGACCTTCATCAAGTTCGCCCCCCATATATCTGAGCTGTGTCTTTTCTGTTTCAGTAATATCATCGAAATAATTAGCGATCTCTGAAGCCATCCTATTGGATTGTCCATCGGCAATAAGAGTTTCAGTAAGATACTCTTCATTCTCAATGACGTACTTGTTAACAACAAATTTAAGTGTTGGAGAAACATAACGCGTCGGAGGAACGATAAAAGAAGGTTTTGCATCAGGATCTATCCCGTCATCATCCGGCTCATCAGGAAGAAGTGATTCTCTAGGCATGTCGTCCACATAAAAATAAACCCATCTGGGCATTGTGTTGTAAGCTTTAACCGAAGAACCATTCTCATTGAAATATTTTACAAAAACCTTATCGACTTCCTCATCACTCTCTTCCTTGGGCAGATCTCTTATAATGCAATGATGAAAAGTTTCCGTCTGATCATCTTCAGTCACTGTTAATTCACTTTTTAATACCGGTTGAGGATTTTCCTGAGTCTGGTTTCCATAAAAAAGTTCGTTAACTGCACCTGCAACTGCATTCTGAACATCAAGATCTCCTGAAACGATAATGCTTGGAGTAACTCTTGTCATCTTATCTCTAAGGATTCTTACAAGTGTTCTCGTTGCATCAAGACTTCTTATCTTTTCAAGAAGTGCCGCATTATAAAGCGGATTTGTAGTCGTTGCTATTCCAGGCTGCAGGAAAACAAGCGCAACAGCTGTTTCTCTGACACTAAACTCAATATTCTTTCTTTTAAAGTAGTTTTCACCATTAGATGGGAAAACAGTAAGCATGACAGGAACATTTTTTGTTTCATCTTCGTAATTTGTTTTCAAAACAAGAAGAGTTGTTCCAATAACATTTATTCTTACCCAGAAAGTACCGTTAACTTCATCAACGTTCTGAACAAGATTGTCTTTCCCATAAAGAACCTGAAGATTCCTGTAGGGAAGCACAAACCCATCAGGAAGACTTGCACGTCCCTGATAAAATATCTTGTTGGTCGTATAATCGATTCCTGCAAAATTTTCACGTTCATCAAGCGGGTTTTTAGGCTCAAAAAGATTGTTGACACATCTGGCCTTGTAACACCTTGCACCAAGATCACAGTCATTGAAAGAGCTGCATTCTATATCAAGATGACTCTCCTCGGGAGCACATGAAGAAATTCCGCTAACAGTTAATATCAGAACTGCAGACAGTATTAGTGCGCTAATTTTTCTCATCACTCATCACCTCAAAATATTGAATGTCAAACTCAGTTGGCCGCCACCTTGATAAAAGCCTTTTTCAAGATCTGCGGTTTCAGTCTTTCCAAAAAGATGGACGTAGGAAAAATAACCTCCAACTCCGATATTCATATACTCAAAAAGTCTGAAATAATAATCTAGAGAAACATTAAAATATGGCCCTGAAAAGACCTTGTACTGGGTTTCACCCATTTGAAACTCGTATGTGCTTCCCGGTTTTTCCGTTCCACCCATGTATCCACCTGAGACTGAAAGTGCGGATCTGGTCTTTCTGGTTCTCAGTCCATGAATGTAATATCTCAGCATAAGACCTCCACCAAAATAGAAAGAGTCAGTGTCAAAAGATATTGCTCTCCCTTCGGCGCCTATTACAAAATCCTGTACTATTGCAACGTTTAATCTGAAGTGATAGTTTCCAAGAACATCAAAGTTCTTAATATCTCCACCACCTGACCCCACACCACCACACAGTTCCATCGAAACTCTGTAGGTGTGCCATTTCTCAAGCATTACATCTGCCATTGGGATCCAGCCTTCCTTTCCGAGAAATTTTACTCTGTAAAAGCTGCTCTTTTCTTCAAGTATCTCTACTTCATCCCTCGAGTAAAGTTCAAAAAGCTTCTTTGATTTTATATTGTTTTCTGCATATAGATAGGTCGGAACAACGATCTTTCCAAGGTCCGGGTCTTTGTACTGAAATGTTTCATCTGACTGTCTTTTCTCAAGAACAAAATCATCTTCCCCCTGAGAAAAAGCATCTTTCGAAACAGTTTCCTGATTGAAAGCATCATCTTTTTTCTCTTCGGGTGCAAAAGCATCTTCTTTCTTTTCCACAGGAGCAAACTCATCCTCTTCAACATCTTCTTCCGAGTCCCGTTCTTTTTCAGTTTCCTCTTCTATATCCTCTTCCTCTTCTACATCATCTTCCTCATCGACTTCCTCTTCCTCTTCAAAATCATTCTGGAATCTGTCGTTGTAATCTGCATGAAGACCGTAGATCGAGAACAAAGATATCAGGATAAACAGCAGAACTTTTTTCACGGCAACCTCATTTATAACTTAATATATTATTAGTCCCAAATACACACCAAATTTTAAATAGCGATGAATTATATAACCTAACATTATTTTTATCAAGTAACAACAAAGATAAACTCTATATATTATGTTACTCTCTAGTGTTTTTTTTATTATTTTACGGGATTATCCGCCTTCAATCCGGCAAGAACCTTTGTGCAGTCGCTTATTACCATATCGGCCATCTGCGCCCTTGTTTCTTCAGTAGCACTACCGATATGGGGAAAAAGAATTACGTTGTCCAGTGATTTAAGATCATTGTTGATCTGCGGTTCAAATTCATATACATCAAACCCTGCAGCATAAATCTTCCCGTTCTTTATATTTTCTGCAAGTTCAGCTTCATCAATAAGTTTTCCTCTTGCTGTATTTATAAACACAGTTCCTTTCTTTATTTTCTCAAACTCATTTTTTCCAAAAAGATGATGAAGCTCAGATATATACGGCAGATGCAGTGATATCATATCGCTGGCCCTGAGGGCTTGATCAAAACTGGTAAAAACCGCGCCGGTTTCCGCTTCGATCTCTTCACTTTTCCTTGACCTACTCCAGTAGATAATTTTCATGCCGAAAGATGCCGCTCTTCGTGCAACTGCCTGACCAATTCTACCGAATCCGAAAAGTCCCAGTGTTTTCCCTCGAAGTGACCTGCCAAGAAAAAGAGATGGACCCCAACCTGAAAAATTCCCTGCTCTTGTAAAACTGTCAGAAGGAATTGCCCTCCTTGAAGCCATCAAAAGGAGCAAAATTGCAATATCTGCAGTTGAATCAGTTAGAACGTCCGGAGTATTTGTTACAGTAATATTTTTTGCACTGCAGTATTCAACGTCAATATTGTTAAAACCGACAGCGTAGTTGGAAATGACTTTCAGATTTGGAGCAAGGTCTATCAATTCCCTGTCTACTTTGTCAGAAAGAAGCGTTATCATTCCATCAGGATTAAACTGCTCAACTTGCTTTTTAAGAGATACTCTCTCCTGTGAACTTAGGATCAGAATATCGTGTTGAGAGTCAGCAATAAAATCCTCAAACGTCTTTCCCGGGAGTTCAGAAGTAACTAATATTTTCATTTTTCCCTCCTGCTTAGTAGTAATCTTTTTCAAACTTTTTCCCTGCTTTATACTGACCTTTGAAAAAAGAAATCATTATTTTAACGTTGATCTTTTCCTTTTCATCCACAGGAATAGATTCGATATGATGAAATGAAAAAGGCGAAACCACTCTGTTCTCGCCTTTTTTCAGATAGTAAATAACACCTTTCTGAGAGTTATTGACCACAAAACCACTTTCACCGATAGAAACGCCCTTATGGTACAGTGCATTCTTTCGAAGTGATGTATTTACTCTTGAAAGCCCTTTGAAAACAGCGTTTACTGCAAAATTGCTATAGACAAAAATCATTTCTCCACCTTTATTGAAACTTTCTGAAGTGTTTATCAGCTTTGCAAGAAACGGCAGTCTAATCTTTTCTGCAAAACCCGTATTGAAAACTGGTGCCAGATTCCTTCCGTCAGTAACAAAAGTAGCATTCGGGCATCCATCAAAAGGTCCGTTCGTAATACAGGGCTGAAGATATTCATATGATGAGGTGATGTAACGTTCATCTCCACTCCGGGCAAACAGAAAAACTTCGTGTACCGAGCGTTTAAGCGAACTTGAGAATCTTAAGAATACTATTTTGGAATCTTTTTTACGATATATCAGGGATATTCTGTCCCCCAAACTGAACCGAATCTTGAAATCATTAAGAAAATATACTATCTCCTGAATATTTCTGACAAGTGTCCGGAAAGTTTTTCTATCATACTTGTTTTTTATCGAATTAACGATCGTACCCTTAAGTCTGAAATCCAGAAACTCAGTTTCATCGCCTTCAAGTGTAAACCCGGAATAAACAGGATACTCAGGTTCAAAAGAGATGTGATCATCAAATGAAGAACTGTTTTCCGGATAGATGGGTTGTTCTTCATTGAGAAAATTTTCTATTTCTACCTCTTCCCTCTTTCCTGAAAAAAGAAAAATATTAAAAATGACTGATCCTGCAAAAAGTATCCAGCAGAAAGACTTAATCTTCATTATAAAATTCCGGGAATTTGAGCCTTTCAGGAATAAACAGCTTATTGTAGATATAGATCGCATAGGAATCGGTAAGAGAAGCTATGAAATCTGTAACATTAACAACCGCATCCTCTGAAACAAGCGGAGCATAGTAACATTTCAGCTGATCCTGATTTTCCATAAAATATTCAAAAAGAGCATTTATGATATTTTCAGATTTATCAAATTCTTTTTTTATCGATTCATTTTCATAAACCTTTTTATACATAAAATCCCTTATATCTTCGATCATACAGGTCATTTTATCTGAGAAATGAATTATCTTTTCTCCGCTTTCCAATGATCCGTAACTTTCAGAAATCAGGTCACTGACCATTGCATTGATTCTCTTAGATCCCTTATCTCCAAGAATATCATTGTAGGGAACCTTTGATATATCAAGAAATCCTGCCCGCATTGCATCATCAATATCGTGATTGAGGTAGGCAATTATGTCTGCAAGTCTTATTATCTGTCCTTCCAGAGTTTCAGGAATACCTTCTCTCTTTAAAAGTGGACCTTTCCCCTTTGAGTGCATAAGGATCCCGTTGCGAACTTCGTAGGTAAGATTTAGTCCCTGACCTTTTCTTGCAAGAAAATCAACCACTCTTACGCTCTGTTTTTCATGTCTGAAACCGTTCTTATCTTTAAGCAGTTTCTGAAGCGCTCTCTCTCCTGCATGTCCAAACGGCGTGTGTCCAAGATCATGTCCCAGTCCTATTGCTTCGGTCAGAGATTCATTAAGGGTCAGCGCTTTTGCAACTGTTCTGCCAATCTGAGTCACTTCAAGAGTATGGGTCAATCTATTGCTGTAGTGACTACCTTTGGGTGAAAGAAAAACCTGGGTCTTGTCTCCAAGCCTTCTAAATGCTTTGCTATGAACAATTCTATCCCTGTCATGCTGAAAAGCCGGCCTTATACTGCAAGGTTTTTCATAAACTTTTCGTCCTTTTGTATTGCTACTCAAAGTTGCAAAAGGCGACAGTTCTCTTTTTTCAATATCCTCAAGATGCTCTCGAATGGAACTATTTAATATCATTATGGAATCCTTTTGAAAAAGTTAAGACGAAAATCAGTGAAGAAATACTGAAAACGGTCCATATTATCCAGCAGTAAGGCTCCTCTTTTAATGATCCTGAAGCTATTAGTGAACCTGCGATCATTGCAGCAGAGCAAACCCTCGTTACCAGCTTTGAAATGAAACTTCTTTCTGATTTTTTAAGCAGAAAAAGTAACCTGTGCTGAATGCTTCCATCCTCGATCTTTTCCATAATGTCCGAAACATGCATCGGAAGTTTTTTACCGGTTTCAGCCAATTGAACAATGAGTGAAAATACCTCACTGGCGATTCTTTCAGGGGTATATCTCTGAACCAGGAGTTCTTTTGACAGTTCTGTAGCAACAGTAAGTAATTCAAAGTCGGGATCAAGTTCTCTGCAGAGCCCCTCGACCATTATCATGCTTCTAATCAACTGAGTAAGCTCTCTGGGAACACGCAACTTGTACTTAAAAAGAATATTTGAGATTTTATAGAGCATTTCTGTCGTTTTTATTTCTGAAAGATTATCTGGAAGAGAATCCCCCATCTTTCTAATATCGTGGGTGAAAGCTTTTTTGTCGACACCACTTCCTGTTTCGCTCATCTCAATATAAATATGTGCAATTCGGTTGTAGTCTTTTGAGGCAAAGGCAATGAACATATCGGAGATCTTTTCTCTGAGATATCTGTCAAGTTTACTACTCATTCCACAGTCAATTATCGAGATCTCACTGTTCTCGTGAAAAAAGAGATTCCCCGAATGCAGATCCGCATGAAAGAATCCATCTTCAAGTACCATTTTCATCAGAAGCTTTGCCCCTCTTGCCGCAACTTCCTTTCTATTGATCTCCAGATCGTTAGCCCTATCATTGATCTCTGAAAGCTTGTATCCGTGAATATACTCCATGACTAGAACTTCATTTGTACAGTATCTGTCGTGCATTTCAGGAAAATGAAGCCAGAACCACTCCGGACCGTCAAAATTTGCAGTAAATTTCTGAGTGTTCTTCTTTTCTATGATCAGATCCAATTCCTCATTCATAGTGAAAAAGAACTCTTCTGCGATTCCTTTGAAATCTATTTTATCTGAAAAAGTTCCGGTTCTGTGAAAAATATCCGCTATCCAGAGAATTATCTCCATATCTCCTTTAATTGTCTCTACAACTCCGGGTTTCCTGACCTTTACAACAACCTTTTCACCATTTTCGCGCAGAACAGCTGAATAGACCTGAGATATTGAAGCCGTTGCAACAGGCTCTATATTAAAAGCCGAAAAAACTTCATCAATCGGCCCCATAAGCTGATCTTCAAGTATGGGTTTTATTTTCTCATAAGGCAGAGGTTTAACATCATCCTGAAGCTTCTTGAACTCTTTTATCATATTGTGCGGGATAACATCTCCACGCAGAGAAAGTATCTGACCGAGTTTAATAAATGTCGTGCCTAATTCCTCAAAAGCTTTTCTGATCCGTTCTTCGATACTCAGATCCCTGTACGGTTTTTCATCAGGAGAACTTTTATCCAGCCGAAGAACAGAAATTATCGGTCTGGGCATAAAGGCGGTAAGCCCATATTTTGCAAGGATAGAACCTATTTCACTTAATCTTTTCAACCTTGTAAAAGCGGGCATCTGTCACCTCAGTCAACTGTTATTGATTTACTTACGTTCTTAGGGACATCCGGATGTACTCCGTGATTCTCGATCTGGCTTCTGTTCATATATTTCATCTTCGCGACACTCATTTTTAAAGCAAGCATCTGCAGAACAACAGCGGCTTCAAAAACAAATATGTTCTTATCACCTGTTTTCGGCAGTTTTATAAACTTACACCAGTAGTTGTCAATTGAAGTCGGCTTTCCTGTAACGGCTTTTTTAAGATCTTCATCGTTTTCAGAAATTAAAACTATATCCGCGCCACGGATCTTGTGAGTGTGGATCTGTGAGATGGTGATTCTTCTATCTCTATCGTCCGGAGGACAGATAAAAACAAGAGGATAGTTGGAAAAGAAATTCTCAAGATCAGTCTTTTGCGTGTAAAGTTCAGAAACTTTTCTGAGCATATCTCTGCTCTTTTCAGGCATAAATGATCTGGATGAAAATTTTTCATCAAGACCACGGAATTTCAGATTCTTGGCCATGTTCATATAGTCTCTGACAACTTTCGCCTCATCATTAGAATCGTTAAAAAAACCTGTGTCGAAAAGATGCTCGAAAATCTCGATCATATTCTCAAGAAGTCCTTCCATTTCTTTCATAGAAAAGATCGTATTCTTTCCGAGAATCGTATTTGGACCATGTTTAAATTCAGCTGCGTCATAGCCTTCGGTATGGTTTAAAACAACCTCTCTGATCTTAAGAGCACCCTCTTTTGCAAGACCGATAAGAGAAGTTCCGAGGATATGCATGGATGGTTTCATGAAAAGCTTGTATGCAGTATCAGTAACAGGAAGATCAACGTTTTTAAGAGTAAATTCCATGAAGTATCTGATCTTGTCCAGATTTCCAAGAACGATCTTTTCGTCGTTCCTTATAAGTGCTGCAAGAATGTAGAAAAGTGCTATCTGACTTATAAAAGATTTCGTAGCAGCAACTGCGATCTCAGAACCGCACATAACCGGCAGATAAAAATCACTCTTTTCCTGAGGAAGCGTGGAATTCTCATTGTTAACGATCGTCAGAAGCTCAATGCTGTCACCGTTCTTTTCCCTAATATCATTAAAAATATCAACAAGATCTTTTGTTTCACCACTCTGACTGACTCCAATAATAATATCATTACTGCAAATCGAGTTAATATAGACTGACCTGAACATCCCCGGATTCGCAGGAATAATAGAAATATCAGCCATATTATTGAAAAAGTAAGCTCCGGTAAGAGCTGCATGGTAGGATGTTCCGCTTGCAACAACAAAGATCCTTCCGCCTTTCTGCCCGTTCTTTCTAAGATGATCGACAAGTTTATCTCTAAAGCGGATGATCATTCTCTTCTTTTTCCAGACGAGCATTGAATCAATGAGCCAGAGTTTTGGATATGCACTCTGATCAATTCCATGAAGTTCTTCAAGCAGATTCTTTTCCTCTGATTTAAAAACAAAGTGCTTCGGATCAGCAACATATTTTTCAGTTTTCTCAAAGATCTGCGTAAAAACAGGTCTTAAACAGATCTTATCAAAACCCTTCTTCAGGGCAGTCTTATCAAACACATCATAGAGTTCAAGGAGTGAATAGAGTATATCTCTCGCCTTATCCTTATGCCCTTCAAAAACCTTGTGAAGACCTTTGTCGTTCTCATCGTTGAAGTAATAGAGCATCAGGTTATCAATATTGCCGGGAGACGAGAAAATCTCCTGCTCCATAAAGAAATGATATTTAGGCTGAAGCTGAATGTCAGTAATATTCAATCTGCTTCTGGAAAGTCTGGGAACATGCTCTTCATCCTTTTTAAGATTAAAAACCTTGTATCCGGAACTATCGAAATACATTCCCTCTCCTTCAGACATCGGAATAAGAAATCTTGTCTTTGAAAGAATTGATGTCAGATCACTTGAAACAACAATGAAGTCACCATTATCGTCAGAACCTTTTCCGGCATAAAGTGAAGATCCTGCCTTAATAGCAAAAATTCCCGGAATTCCCGGAAGAGTAACACAGGCTGCATAACTTCCGACGATCTTAGTCTGAGATTTTCTGATCGCTTTTATCATAAGTTCGATCTTTTTCTCATCAGTCTCCGGCTCTTTTCCTTTTGTAAGCTTATGATATAAATGTTCAACAAGATGAACAACCATCTCACCGTCATTATCAGAAAGAACTGTGTGTCCGTTATCCGTTAAATACTCCTTGAGCTTTTCAGCATTGCTGATATTTCCGTTATGAGCTCCGACCATATGAACAAGACATTTAACTTCATGAGGCTGAGCATTTACATCATCAACAGCACCGTAAGTAGCCCATCTAACCTGGCCGATGAACTTAAATCCCTTCTGTTTGGGAATCTCAAGTTCCTCAATAACCCGGGAAGGTGCTCCCACCTTTTTTCTGAGAGTAACTTTTCCGTTTTTCTTTATAAAAGCTCCACCTGTGGAATCATATCCTCTGTATTCAAGTTTCTTCAACAGAGAAGCTGCTTCATTTCCAAGGTTTGAAATATTCCCTGAGTAAACTATTGAAACTACACCGCACATAGACTGCTCCCTAATGAATAATCAATTTCAGATTTTTTCCGTCATTTTCTTAAGCCAGACTTTAACATCGTCATCAAGCATAGAACTTAATTTTTTATAAACTTCTTCATGGTATCTATTCAGCCAGTTCTTTTCATCTTCAGTGAGAAGTGAAACATCAACCGCTCTTTTATCTATCGGACACATTGTAATAGTCTCAAATGCCAGAAACTGTCCCCACTGAGTTTCTTCAACAGGCACAACGAGAACAAGACTCTCGATTCTTATTCCATACTTACCACTCTCATAGTATCCAGGTTCATCTGACATTATCATTCCCGAAACCAGCTTAGTTTCGTTCCATCTTGGAGAAATCCCCATCGGTCCTTCGTGAACTCCAAGATAAGCTCCCACACCATGACCTGTTCCGTGGTTATAGTTTAATCCATGCTGCCAAAGTGCTTCTCTTGCAAAAGCATCAATATGAGCTCCGGTCGTGAATCCCTGAGGGAATTTTGTCATCGAAAGTTTGATATGACCCTTAAGAACAAGTGTGAAATCTCTTTTCATTCTGTCAGAAATGTCACCAAGCACTATTGTTCTTGTTATATCAGTTGTTCCGTCAAGATACTGTCCACCGCTATCAACAAGAAGAAAACCTTCCGGTCTAAGAGTTGATGATGTTTCAGGAGTTGCTGAATAGTGAATTATCGCACCGTGCTCGTTGTATCCTGAAATTGTGTCAAAGCTCAGTCCTCTGAAATTCTCACCAAGTTTTCTAAAGCCCTCAAGCTTATCAGCAGCACTGATCTCTGTAATCTCTTCCTTGCCAATTGTAGTATCAAGCCAGTGGAGATATTTGACCATCGCAATACCGTCAACGATATGAGCTTTTTTCATTCCCCTGATCTCAACATCATTTTTAACAGCCTTCATGATCTGAGACATGTTCGTTCCGCGGACAACTTTAGCTTTATTCTGCTTAAGAGCGTCAAGAAGGTTCTGTGAACATCTTGATGTATCTAGAAATACTACACTCTCTTCAGAAAGTGCTGAAAGAAAAGTTGAAATTTCCGCATAATCTCTGAGCGTTACACCGTCTTTTCCAAGGATGGCTCTGTCTTTCTCGTCAATCTTATTCTGGTCGACAAAGAGAACTGCTTCGTTCATTCCCACAACTGCATAGCTCATAACAACCGGGTTGTATGTCACGTCAGTTCCACGAATGTTAAAGATCCATGCAATATCATCAAGTGAAGCAAAAAGATGATGCGTAACACCTTCTTCTGCCATTTTCTCTCTAAGATCTTTAAACTTTTCAGTTCTTTCCATTCCGCAGAACTTAACGGACTGAAGAACTGCCTTACCATCAGGGAAAACCGGTCTATCTGCCCAGATCTCATTTATAAGATCAGACGATGAGACAACTTTTATCTTTTTCTTCTTAAAAGCAGCCTTGAGTCCATCAACTTGAGCAATTGAAAGAACTGCAGGATCAAAACTTACAACCTGACCAACGCTCAGTTCAGAATTTATCCATGTTTTATAGTCAACAGTTTCAGGAAGACCCATCTTAAAAAGGTCTATTGTGCTTCCTTTAAGCTGTTCTGCTGCCTGAAGAAAATATCTTCCGTCAGTCCAAAGACCCGCCTTATCAGCAGTAACGACAACAGTTCCCGCTGAACCTGTGAAACCGCTTATCCACGCTCTCGTTTTCCATCTGCCGGCAACATATTCACTCTGATGGGGATCTGAACTTGGAATGATAAATGCACCTATTGAATTTTCCTTCATCAACTTTCTTAACTGCTCCAATCTTTCTTTTACAGACATCTCATCCTCCAAAAACGGCTAACATTAAAATAACAGTAGTATAATAAATAAGAGTTGGTAAATATCAAGGAAATATGATATTGCAGAGTTGTGTTGAAAATCATTAAGCTTTTTTTTAAGGAATGATTTTTGCTCATAAAATTCTGGTGTGTGTAATATTTGGAGAAAGCTATGAAAAAATCACTTGTTACTTTACTAATCACTTTTTTTCTGTTTTTCTTTGCTGTTAGCTGCGGAGATGACACAAAAAAGACACCTGTTGATAATGAAAATTCAGACAAAGTCAGCACTGACACTGATCTCGACGAAGAAACTACTGACACCGACACTGGAACAGATGAGAAAACACCTCCAGATAAAGATATCACTAGCGAAGTACAGGAAATAATTGACGGCCTCGATGAATCTTTTCTTGATCCTTCAAAAGGTTTTACATTCAAAATTGTCGCCCCTCTTCTTGAAGAACCGCCAACAACAAATGACATTCCTGTAAAAGATCAGCCATTCTTTATGGATGGTAGGTTTACCGATAAAAAAGGAAACAATGTTGTCTTTGATCAGATCAAATATTCCTTTGGAGCGAAATACGAAGATGACTACCTCTATATCAGGGCAAATTCAGGCTACTACGACCAGACCTATTATACAGCAATGGTATTTCCATCTTTTTCAACTCTTGACTGGATGGCTGAGAATAATACCGATGTCGTGAATGGAACTTTTTTCTATTTCTATGTTAACAAAAATGACATTGTTGACGAGACTTTGTTCAGAACGTGTCCCGATTCAATTATTGGAAACGGTGGAGACAGTAAGCTTAAGGTTTTTCTTAAAGATGATTACTGGACAGTTGACGGCAACTTCGGACTTATGGTCAATACCGACATCACATTTGATAAAAAAGCTATTTCAAACTTTTTCCGCGAAGAATTCCATAAACTCTGCACATGCTATGACATATCTGAAGGCTCATATACAGCAAGAGACTGCACACCCGAAGATATGGATCTTGAACCTCTTTCAGCCAAAAACCCGACACCTTCAAATGGCAGTGAAAATATCGAAGTTGATACCGAACTTTCCTGGGTAGCAGGTTCCGATCCTGATGGCGGAGATGTGAAATATACACTTTACTTTGGAACTGATCCCGAACCGAAGGATATGGTCCTTGAAAATTCAGATAAATTGAGTTTTACACCACAAAGTCCACTTGAAAAAAACACCCGTTATTTCTGGCAGATCGTGACAACAGATGATGAAGAAAACAAGGTCAAAGGAGAAATCTGGACATTCAATACAAACGAAGAAGTTATTATTCCCACCGAGCATGATTTTCTGATAGTTGTTAACGAGTCTTTAAAATCTGAACTATCTGATAAAATTGATAAATATGCTCAAAGCCTTACAAATAAGGGTTACACTCCATTTATCCGATACTGGTATCCTGGAGGAGCGGAGAATCTAAGAGAAATAATCAGAAAAAGTCATACAGAATTTGAAATTCTTGGAGCAGTTCTCATCGGTGACATGCCTCCTGCAACCTATGAGCAGACAGTTGATTACGGCGGCGACATTGGAGTTAACTACGAGCAGTTCCCATGTGAATTCTATTACATGGATATGGACGGAAAATGGAGTGACGAGGATGGCAATGGCATTATTGACACTTATCCTCAGGATCTGAATATTGAAATATACACCGGCAGGATAGTTGGAACAACAGAGCAGATCTTGGATTATCTGGATAGAGCAATGAAATATAAAAAAGACGGCTCATTCTTTGAGACTAGGAACTTTTTCTCTTTTATTGATAATGACTGGATAGTTTATGAAGACGAAAATGGCACTATATGGGAAGATATTATGGGTGCAAAAAACCAGACATGGGAACTTGAATCCATTTACGGTGATAATTATGTGCGCAGAGAAGAAATTGAAAACACTACCAAATCTCAATACATGGATTTCATGACCCAAACTGGCGCTGAATATGTTTATCAGTGGATACATTCAGATCCGCAGAACATCTATTTTGATGACAATTTCTCACCGAACCCTGCCAACATCCTTAACATCTCAGAAGTAAGAGCGGCTGACATTAAGGGAAGTTTCTACAACCTTTTTGACTGCTCAATTTCAAGATATACCAAGGAAAGCGGAAACATGGCATCCGAATATATTTATAGCGATTATGGACTTGCAACACTTGGAAGCACTAAAACAGGCGGAATTTTCAACCCTCAAGTTATGAATATAGCACTTGCGGCAGGAGATTCATGGGGAAAAGGTTATCAGATGTGGGTTAACGATATCTGGGCAAACCATGATGACTACGAGATGGACAAAAACTTTATCGACAGCTGGTGGCTCGGCATGATGATCCAGGGCGACCCGACACTCACTCTCACAGACAAAAAGACCTTCGTCACAAAATCAATGATCCCGAGAAAAGTTTATACGAAAGAATTCCTTGAAATGATGAACAGAACTTTGAGAAAGTGAGGAATCTCTGACTGATATTTCATTCACTAAGTAGATAAAAGTAGTTTTTTGAATGATTATTCATACAAAACTCTGACTAGGATAGGGGTCAGGCCAGCATAATTACATGTAATTCTACTAATCAAACAACCTTCTTTCTATTTTCTCAATTAAAACTCTATATATTTCTTTATCATTTAGATCTTTTTCAAATTTCCGAATAAACTGCCCAGCTGAATGTTGTTTCATATATGCAATCTTAGCAATTTCTGACACTTGTAATGTCGTGTATTTTTTCAGGAAATACAAATATAACTTCCTTGAAATATTGTTGTTAATTTTCTCGATTAAAGCTTCTCTATCCACTTTCATTTCATCCATAACTGCATTTTGGATTATTCTCGTATCAACACTTTTTATCTTTTTTATTTCCGGCTGATTCTGAATATTTATCTCACTATCATCGATCTGCCTTGCAACCTTTTCTTTAAATGCAGCCGTGCCAAGTATTGAAAACTTTCCGTAAATTGCCTCTTTCAACGGTGGATTATCAATCATTTCACTCATAATAAATTTATAATTCTCAACTCCCCCCGCATACTCAAGAACCATTGAAGGATCAACTAGTTCGCTCCTTTCATTTTTTAGATAAAGTCCACACGTACTCCACTCGAAATCTGACGGATTATACACCATCTTAGCTCTCACAGGATTAAGATGAATATAGGCGCTCAAAGTAACAAGATAACTTTCATCTTCAACAAGAACTGATTTGAAACGACTCTGAAACAATGGCCCAACCATCTTATATCTAACTTTAAACCAATTTGCATATCCACTCTGGAGAAGCTGCATAAATTCAGAAATTTTCTCATTTGGAGTTTCAATTAAAAGATGAAAATGATTATCCATCAGACAATAACCATGTATAATAATTCCATATTTCTGTGATGAAAAAACAAGTCTGGAAAGAAATTCCTCCCGATCACAAAGACGACGAAAAATGTTATCTTTTCTACATCCTCTGTTAATAACGTGGTAAATAGCACCGGGATATGTAATTCGAAGTGGCCTAGTCATATAGAAATATAACATCGATTTAATTTATTGCAAATTATGTATAATTATGCTGACCTGACCCCTAATCTGACCCCTAACCCAAAAACTTCATCGACAGCTGGTGGCTCGGCATGATGATCCGGGACGACTCGACACTCACTCTCAACGACCAAAAAACCTTCGTCACAAAATCAATGATCCCTAGAAAAATCTATACGAAAGAATTCCTTGAAATGATGAACAGAACTTTAAGGAAGTGAGGAATCTCTGACTGATATATCATTCATTATGTAGATAAAAGTAGTTTTTTGAATGATTATTCATGCAGTGTGAGTAGTAATCGGTTATTCACTTTAACTAAAGCCTTACACCTAAAAACAAAGAACCTCCAAACGTAAAATACCATGACTCAATGTTATTAACTTCATTCCTTCTAAGGTCAACAGATAATATCGGCACCTCAATATCATATCCGAGACAGACAGAAAAATCCTTCGCCATATGATAGTGATAACTAAAAGAAAGTGCTATATTGATCGGAGCAAAAACTTCATCTGCATCACCACCACCTTCTATATCGTGATACTTACTGTAGGCTAAGGCGATGCCTCCGCCTACTCGGCCTTCGTGTTTCTGATTTTCAGATAGAAAAGAAGCCCCGACAACACTTTTTACAGTCATGTTCCATCCGCGAATTCTGTCAAAATGAACATATTGATACCTTGCTTTAACTATTTCCCAATGGAATTTCTCCCATCTCAGAGTAAATAAAGAAAGACTACCGCCAGGAATAACAGGCATAAAGAAAAAGCCAGCATGCATTCCCACATTGAATTCCAATCCAAAAACTTCATTGCTTAAGTCTTTTCCTAAGATAGAATCATTATCTTTTTTCACTTCACCAGCTGATAAATTGAAACAGAGGAATACTGCAATAATTAAGAAAATATTTTTCATCAATATTTCTTAATCCTTCTTCAAATGCACATCTGTCTGCGGGAACGGAATTGATATACCTTCTTCGTCAAATCTCTTTTTTATTGTTTCATTAAGATGAAAAAAAACATCCCAGTAATCTGCCGTTTTCACCCATGGTCTGACGGCAAAGTTGACACTGCTGTCAGCGAGTTCAAGAACGGCAACAGTCCATGCTGGATCTTTGAGAATTCTCTCGTCGGCTGAAAGGATCTCTTCGATCACTTTCCGAACTTTATCAAGATTATCTTCATAACTGACTCCTGCAACGATATCAACACGTCTCATATCGTTCACAGAATAGTTGGTTATGTTGTCTGACATAATTTTTGAGTTAGGAACAATTATCTTTTTATTGTCAGGTGTTTTCATTATTGTTGAAAAGATTCCCACCTCGTCAACAACTCCTGACGTGCCACCTGCATCAACATAATCACCTATCTTTAACGGTTTAAAGATGACCATAAGAACACCGCTGGCAAAATTTGAAAGTGACCCTTGCAATGCAAAACCGATAGCAAGACCTGCAGCACCGATGACTGCAACAAAAGATGCAGTCTGAAAACCAAGTTCCCCTAGAGCCGCAATCACAACAAATGCAACAACTGCAACGTAGGTAACATTGGTAACAAAAGACACCAGAGTCTGGTCCACACGGCTTTTAAGCATTATCCTGCCAATAATTTTTCTGACAATGATAGCGCCTATCCATCCAAGAAAGAGTATCGCAAACGCAGAAAGCACTTTCGGACCATAAGAATAAAAAAGTTCAATCAATTTTTCCATAATTTTTGTTCCATCCAAGCTCATTTTCCCACCTCCTTAGTGTTTTTTTCTTTCACCACCTCACAAGCTTCCAAATCGCCGTATTTACAGGCTTTCTTAAAATATTTTCGTGCTTTACGTCCAGGTTTTTCTCTTTCACCCTGCCAGAACTTCCCAAGTTGGAAACAACCGACTGGATTTTTCATATTACAAGCTTTAAGAAGATACTTCGAAGCTTTTTTTCTGTTAACGTTCACATGTTTTCCGTTGAGATAGTAAAGCCCCATTTTCAGACAGTCTTCCGAGTTCTTTCTGCGGTCACAGTTCTCTTTTGATATTAGGGCTCTGTCAACCGCGCGGTAATTGTCGATCATCTCGTCTTTTTTCTCTTCTTTCTCTCTACCTGAAAAAAACATATTCACAGCAACGATCAGCAAAACAATAGTAACGACAACACCAAGAATTATTAGTAGTTGTTTCTGAGTTTTATCCATTTATCTACCCTTAAAAAATCTTATTGAAGTATAGCAGAGATTTACAAAAATTCAATTTGTCATATTTCGTCGAATGTGTTATCATCGGGATTCTGAACAAAGAGGTGGATCTTTTGATTATTCGTAATTTTATACTCATATTTTCAGCGTTAGTTTTCATAAGATGCTCCCCTGAAGACGGGTGGTGTTCTATTGAAAAACACACAGGAAATGATGATTTTAACTGCTCACAGATGGATAAAGATTTTTCCTGTACAGGTCAGTCTATTCTTGAAAGTTTTACAACTTTAAAATTTATTTATAACAAAACAGAAGTCGCTGATAATAATGAGTTTGAAACTATAACTCAAAGACCTGAGTACATTCCTGACACACTTACTTTCAAAGTTATGGGTTCATGCTCTCTTGCTCCTAAAGTCGGTGGAATTAACTGCACGAGTTGGACTAAATTCAGCTTTTTGACTGAAGAAAACTTAACAGTAACGGCCTCTTCAAGATCTGGAGACAAAACATCATCAACTTGTAATCCAAAATTTATTGAAATTCAGCTTGAAGAAAAAACTCTCACCGGAATCAAAAACAGCACTGAACTATATTTTAATGACACAGTGACGAAAAACGGAAACGAGATCAAAGTGAGACACGGTTTCACTGCTCAAGAGCTTTAACCCCTTTTCTTCTTGCCAAAAAATAACAAATAAGATAAAATATAGGCCGCTGTAACAAACATTTCCGGAGGAATTTTCATGAAAAAGTCACTTTTTCTTCTTTTATTTGCCGTTTTATTTTTCACTTCATGCTCAGACAACCAAAAGGAAGTTACTGAAGACAAAACAGTTAAAAAGCTTATCACAGCTTCTTCGGGAGGCGCAGTTTCCGGTGATAATGGAAAGGTTTCAATTGAAATTCCTGCAGGAGCACTTGCACAAGATACTGAAATAACAATTGTGAAAAAGATTTCAGATTCATACCCTGATAAAGAACATCTTGGAAGCACCATTTATGACTTGGGCCCTTCAGGACTCCAGTTTCTAAAACCAGCGACTCTTACAATAAAAACTACAACCGGGAAAACAGCAGGTCAGACGATCACAATCGCCGTTTTCAAAACAAACAAATGGGTCTATGAAGGTAGCGGACTTGAAACTTCCGGTGATCCCATCATGTCAGGAGATCCTATCATGTCGGGAGACCCCATCATGTCAGGAGACCCGATTATGGCAGAAGTTGGACACTTTTCTGAGTTTGCTATTATGATCTTTGATGTTGAGAATGAAAACGATGAAGAGATCGTCACAGATAATGAACTTAATGACAATGAAGTAAATGATGAAACACTTACAGATAATGAACCTGATAGCAACGTTGAAGTAGATGAAATGCTTGACGAAGAGAATGACGAAAATCCGGATGAGGATATTATTCCTAAAGATATTGCTGATCTTGTCGGAGAATGGGATTTCACTGACCCGCAAGCTCACATATCTATTGTAAAAGAAACTGGAGACGACACATACTTTATTGATTACAGTGTTGAAGATCCTTCAGAGTTCTTTTCGTCAAAGGACGGCGTTTATAATGGCTACGACTACACTGGTGAATTCACTACCTGGATTGAAGATAGCGCCGCTACAGGCGTTATGACCATTGTTTTTACTCTTGATAAAGACGGGAAACTTGATGCTGTTTTTAACGGCGATGAGCCTCTTGGTTCAAGAACATATAGCGGAGGAACAAGACCTGAACCTTTCTGTGGAGACTACATAGTAAATAACGGTGAGATCTGTGACGGTGATAGTCTTGACTGTTCTGAAGTTCCCGAAGAAAATTTTACTTCAGGTTATTCAACGTGCAAAAGTGATTGTACCGGTTACAATGTTTCAGACTGTCAGTAAAACATGAAAATTACCACACTGATAATTGCAATTCTACTTTTTCAGCTTGAACTTTTCTGTGATGATAACGCTTCTGACCTTTTAGCAACAGCGGTTGCGGCAGGAAACTCAAAAACTGCTGAAAAAGCATTCACTGAGGGAGCTGATGTAAACTACATTGATGAGGACTGGCCCCTTTTTATAACAGCGGTAACATCCAACGATGTGAAAACAACCGAACTTTTCATTAAGAATTCTGTCAATATTGAAATAACAGGTCCTGATAAAAAAACAGCTCTTATGCATGCTTTATCCATGAGACACGGGAAACTTGTCGATTTACTCATAAATGCAGGGGCTGATCTTAAAGCGCAAGATAACGATGGAAAGAACATTCTCATGTATGCCGCTGAAAATGATTTTGACAAACTCCTTCAAACTCTTCTTGATAAGGGATTTGACCGAAATAAGCGTTCAAAAAAAGACAAAACGGCACTTGACTATGCAATTAAAGCAAGGGTTAAGAAAACGTTTAGAATTCTTAGCAAGCTTGAAACCATGCCCAGAGAATTTATCGAGGCTGTAGACAAAGGCAATGTAAGTAAGTGCCGAGCTCTTCTTCGAGAAGGTGCAAACGGATATATGAAAGATTCAAATGGCAAACCTGCAATTCTTATCGCTATTGATAACGGTCATGGTCAAATTGTCAGACTTCTTCTAAAAAAAGGACTTGATCCTAACAAAAAATTCTTTAAAAACAAGAAGTTAACTCTTTTTGTCTACGCAGTTCACAGCATGAAATATCAGCGTGCACTTGAAATCCTTAAAGCTGGTGGCACCGCAGATTTCAACCATAGATATAAAGATGGGAAAACTGTTCTGATGCTTGCAATTGAGCAGAAGAACGCAGCTTTTATAAACCGTCTTATGACAAAGAATTTTGATCCTGACCGCACTGATCAGTTCGGCAACACGGCTCTTATGTATGCGGCGGAAAAAAACATGTATTCCGTTGTTAATAAACTTCTGGAAAAAGGTGGTGATCCAACGATCAGACAAGTCGATGGAAAAACGGCAGCCGATATCGCTGAGAAAAAAGGTAACAGCAGGATAAAACGCCTTCTTAGAAATGCTGAAGAAAAATTTCTTTAAGTCTTTCCGACAAAACCTTTGTTCAATCTTACAACAAAAAAGAAGACACTGCCCTGGCCTTCCATGCTGTTACAACAGATCTTCCCACCCATAGACTCAATTATTCTTTTTGATATTGCAAGTCCAAGTCCTGTTCCCTTGAATTTCTTTGAAGTTGAACTGTCAACTTGAAAAAAGCGGTCAAATACTTTATTCAGCTTATCTTGAGGAACACCGACACCCGTATCGTTCACAGCAAATCGAAGCTCAACGGATTTGTCATTCTCCGAAATACAGTCAATATCAAGTGAGATCATCCCTTCTGTAGTAAATTTCTCAGCATTGCCAAGAAGGTTGTTGAGCACCTGATAGAATCTTTTGGGATCACAGGTAACAGCAAGTTCTTTATCTGCATTAAAATTAAACCTGTAGTCTATAGCTTTCTTTCCGACAGCTTCAAAACTTTTGAAAACCGACTCTGTAAAATCAAAAAGTCCAAGCTCTTCAAGTTTTAAGGTTATGGGCCTCTGGTCCATTGTTGAGATATCGAGAAGATCTTCTATCATGCATGAAAGCTGTTTGCTGGATTTTTCTGCCAAATTCAGCAGATTTTTCTGTTCCTCATTGAGATCAGTCTTACCTAAAAGGTGGTGAATTCCCACGATTCCATTAAGCGGAGTTCTTAGCTCATGCCTAACGTTTGAAATAAACTCATTTTTAAGCTTTGCTTCCTGTTTTGATACGTTTTTCTGAAAACTGAGCTGATCCGTAAAGTATTTGTTTCGATCCTGACCATCCAGCTTTAATGAAACTATAAGAGTAATAAACAAGATCGTCGGATATATGACATAAACCAACCAGTCTGAGCTTGAAAGTCCACTAAACAAAAAAACAACAGTTAAGACTAAAGCCGGAGGTAATGCGGCTAAATAAAAATACCTTCGGATTCCGTATAAAAAAACTAGTTCAAGAACAATAGTTGCACAAAGAACAAAAATTGTTGTGACTTTAAACACCTTGGGAAAACTAGGGTCAGTATACGAAAGAAACGTCGCATATACATTCATCAGGTTGATTCCAAGGTGCGCCAAAATTATCAGTCCGGTATTAATTATTCTATTTTTCGTTACCAAAGATGAAAAAGAGAACAGAAAACATATTCCTGAAAAGGCCATTGTGATAATCCTGGAAGGAGTAATTGCCATTGACTTGAAAACAAGGAAATCAAAAAAGATTGATGATCCAGCGGCGAAAAATATCAGCAGAGCCGCTATTCTTCCGTTTGAAACTATTTCTTTAAGATGAGTCTGATAAAAACTTTCTAAGGAATCCTGACTATATATATTCACTCTATACTCCACGTTTAATCACTTTAATATATAAACTATTCACTGGAAATCAATAATTAACATTGGACATTCAGCATCCTCTTTGCTATATTTGGTATGAATTATCGGGGATGGGTCGTTTAGATGAAAAAAACTTTTTTTGCGTTTCTGATGTTACAACTATCTGTCTGTAGCTTTCTCTATGCAGAAAAACCGGATATAGAAAAAACAGTTAAAAAAACAGTCACCAGCAAAAAAACTTCTATAGCTGGAGAGATTCTTGAGAGAGGAACACGTGCTCCTGTTGCTAAAAAGAATTTCTACGTTCTTCAGGGTAAAAAAAATGTCGCAAAGGTACGCACCGATAAAAAAGGGAAGTTTTCGTTTGCACTTGAACCGGGAAAATATACTTTTTCGTTTCCGATCATAGGTTATGAAAAATATGAAACTGAAGTTAAAATAAAAAAAGGAGAAAAAATTGATCTGCTCTTTAGACTTGAACCCCTTGTAATAAATCCATATAAGATTGTTATCACAGGAGAAAAGAATAAAGGAGAAGTCTCTGTTCAGAGAATTACCATAGCAGAAGCATCAAAAATTCCCGGAACCAACAGGGACGTTCTTAAGGCGATTACCAGTCTTCCCGGCGTGACAAACATTTCTATTTTTAATGGATACGGAAGCGGACTTGTTATAAGAGGCAGCTCAGCAGGCGATTCAAGCACCGTTGTGGATGAACACGGTGTACCACTCCTCTATCACTTTGGTGGAATTGATCCGGTTATTGAGCCCGAACTTGTTGAATCTCTTGATTTTTTTGCAGGTGGATTCTCTGCTGAATATTTCAACACGATGGGCGGAGTTGTTCAGTTAAATCTCAGAGATCCCAGAGACGACAGGTGGGGCGGATACCTTAATTTCAGTCTTCTTTCCGCTTCTTTTATGGTAGAAGGACCAATAACTAAAAAGGATTATATTGCAGTAGCGTTCAAACGCGGAATGCTGGACCTTTATGTTCTTCTCGCGGAAAAATTGGGCCTGATAGGCAACATGTTCTCATTTTCAACATATCCTTTTTATTATGATGGAACTATTCTTTATGTGCACAAATTCTCAAAGAGAAATAAGCTCAAAATGTATCTTATCGGAACATGGGATGAAGTTAAGGTAGGATTTGACAATCAGACAACTCTTCAGAAAATGGGAAACACTGTTTCCACAAAACTTCAGTTCCTGCAACAAACCACTGAATGGCATTACAAAAAAAAGAATTTCAAGAGTCTCTTATCACCGATGGTGGAAGTAGCCTGGGCAGATATTGACGCAGGAAGTTCCGCCTATTTCAAAAATTTCTATACTCAGGTCGAACTTAGTGAAAAAATGGAGCTCAAACTTAACAACAACCACAAACTCAGATACGGCGCAAAATTCTATTACGGTTACTACGAAATGGACGTTAATCTCTTTGCAATGCCCAAAGAAGGTGAAGTTGCTTACAACCCTCTTTCAGAAGAAATTGAAGATCACTCCGAAGGTCACTACTGGTTTCCCGGATTCTACATAATGGATGAGATCTCCTTTGGTGGATTTCTTGCTGTTCCGGGATTTAATTTCATCTACGACGAACATAACAGACAGATGATATTTGATCCGAGACTTTCACTCAAATATAAATTCAACGATCAGTGGACGATAAAGGCCGCAACCGGCATTTATTCTCAGATGCCCGGAAACGATGAAAGCTATGAACCCTGGGGAACACCCGGACTGAGACCTGAAAAGGCTGTTCATGCTATTCTCGGCGTTGAATACAATCCTATTGACGTTCTCGAACTTGATCTTCAGGGATACTACAAACACTTCTTTGATCTTGTAAGAAGAGACAACGACGATGATCTATCTTCCTTTTCAAATGGCGGCATAGGTTATGCTTACGGTGTTGAACTTCTTATAAGACACAAGATGACTGACAAGTTTTTCGGATGGATATCCTACAGTTTCTGCATGTCAGAAAGAAAGGATTCTCCAGACGGACAGTGGAGACCTTTTGATGTTGACGTTAATCATAATCTCATTGCCGTTGCAAGCTATAAGCCGAATAAATACTGGCAGTTGGGGCTGCGTTTCAAGCTTGCCTCCGGTGCTCCTTATTCAGAACTGATGAACACCGATTACTATTTTGATGCTGATAACAGATTTACCATTCCTCAGTATCAGGGAGGCGTGAACGACTCAAGACTTCCCATCACACATCAGCTTGATATCAGAATTGATAAATACTGGATTTTTGACAATTGGATACTTTCCACATATCTCGATATTCAGAATGCATATATGGCAAAAAATGTTCTTGGAGTCAGTTACAGTGGCGACTTCACAGAAAAAGTGAACACCTACGGGCTTCCCTTCATGCTTTTCATAGGACTTAAGGGGGATTTCTGATGCGAATAATATTAATAATTCTAGCTATCTTTTTTATCATAGGCTGTGAACCGAATCCGACAGTAACTCCAGGATACATCATTAATGAAAGAAGACCTATCGGCTTTAAGTGCGACCCTGTTGAAGCTGTTCCCGGTGATACTGTCACAATGAAAACATTTATCGGTGGAAGAACTTTTTCACAGGATTCAGAGCTTAAGATAAAGTGGCTGGGAACTGAAGAACTTGCCCTATCCTACAATCTGCCGCTTGTGTTTCCCATTCCTGAGAATATCGAGGAAATGATCCCTGATAAAGGAGAAAATCCCGAAGAGGCACAGATGTTCATCGATCAGATGAAAGAAAAAGGATTTCTGGATTTCCCTGTAATGGCATCTTTTGAAAATCCAATTGATGGAAAGGATAGCACCAGAACCATATCAATATCAAAAACTCTCAGGATCTATCCCGAAGTTCCCAAAGAGACAGTTAACATCAATCCGATAATCGAAAGTGTGAGTATTTCCTGGTATAAAGATGGGAAGAAAGTCGAAAATGAAATGCTTAAGGAGGAAACTCTTTCTGTTGCACTTTCAGATCTTTCTGAAACGATGATATTTCATATGAATATTGATGAAGATACTGGATTTGACAGAATCAGTTACAGTTGGTACTTCACTTCAGATTTTGATGAAAAACTGGAAGAAGTTTTTGACCTTGAACTTGACAGCAAAAAGTATGAAAATCTAGTGCCAGTTGATGAAAAAGCGACTCACAATCGTAAATATATGGCTATCAAGCTTGGAAACGTTATTGAAGAAATGAATGAAAAGAAAGATGAACTTCCCTTTTCTTTTAACTTCTACGGTGTTATAAGGGATCGGGCCATTGATGCAGAGGGTCAGGAAGATTACAGATGGGGACAGGACTTCATCTGGTTTAAAATTGAAGTTACTCAGTAGGTGAAAAATGAAAGGACCTGATTTTTCAGAAAACGACGACCAGAAAATCGTTTCCCAGATAAATGTTACACCGCTTGTCGATATCATGCTTGTTCTTCTTATTATCTTCATGCTTGTAAGCACCTTTGTCGCAAAGGAAGCAATCGAAGTTGATCTTCCACATGCGGCAACAGGAAAAGAGATCGAGAGAAAAACTCTTTCCGTCCTTGTTTCACAGAAAGGTGATTACTATCTTTCAGGAAAGAAATATGAAACTGTTGAAGATCTTGGAACTCAGATAAAGACAGAAAAGCATGGCAACAAGGACATTCAGGTCGTGATATCCGCAGACAGAAAGGTTCAGCACGGCAAAGTTGTTGATATTATTGATCTTGTCAGACAATTAGAAATATATGATTTTGCGATCAACGTAGAGTATGACAAGGAGGCTTTAAAGCAGCTTAAATGAAGAAGAATCGCTTTCTGCTTCTTGGCATTCTACTGTCAGCACTGATACATGTAACTCTCGCAGCTTCATTTTTTCATGTCTCAAGATCGCATATTTTTGAAAAGACATATAAGGATTCACGCTTTGTTCAGGTTAATATAAAAAAGCCTGAACCAAAACCAAAGCCTAAACCCAAACCGAAAAAAGCTGTTAAAAAGAAAATAAAGCAGGCTCCTGTCAGCCATGTTAAAAAAGAGCCTGAAAAGCAAGAGGAAGAAGTCAAACCTGTCTTTGGAGTCACAAAAAAAACAGTAGAAAAGGATAAACCAACAAAAGGAATCGGTGTCAGGGTCGGAAATACTCTCATGAAGGAAATGGAAAAGGAATATACTCCTCCTGATAAAGTGAAAGATTACTCAGCAGGGAAAAATCTTGAAGAAAGAGACACAGATGCAGACAAATTCTCACCTGTCCCTGTAACAGAACTTGCATCAATGCCTAGAGCCATAAATCCTGTAAAACCCAAGTATCCGGATGAACTTGAAGAAGATGAAATCGAAGGAGAAGTTATCCTTGAACTATCCATCTCAAAAAAGGGAAAAGTAATCAGCGTAAAAGTCATTGAAAGCGAACACCCGCTTTTTGCGAAAGCTGCCGTAAAGACAGCAAAAAGATATAAATTCATTCCAGGAAAAACAAAAGACGGAAAGCCCGTTGATGCTATAATTGAATATACTTTTGTTTTTGAAATTCCGCTTTAAATCTAAAAATCGTATTTGAAAGAAACTTTTGCACCGTTTCCAGAGACATTAATTGTGAAATTCTCAGCTGCTGGAACTGGTTTTTTAATAGAGACAAGAACGATTCCAAGAACTATTCCGCCTGCTCCAATTCCAGCCATGGCATAACCTGCAAGCCACGCATCATTTGAATTACTTCCCCAAGCATCCATCGCCTCTGCAACCACCATTGACACCAATCCACCTGCCAGAACTATACCGCCGACAACAAATCCAGCGACCGCTCCGCCTTTAAAAGGTCTGTAAGTATCAAACTCTAAAACTGGGGAAAGATTTATTTCTGTGCCGTCTTTAATTCTTATCTTGATCTTTTCATCCTCAAAACCATCTCTTTGAAGGAGAAGTCTGTTGTTTTCAGGAGTAACAAAAAAAGATCCGGGAGCAGTTCCAAGAAGCTGTCCTTTGCTAAGAACGTTTACGTTTGTGATCGGTTTTCCGTCTTCTGTAACAGGATTAATTATCGCCATTGCACCTTTTTCAGTCATCTGGAAGACAATTCTTTCATCTCTGAAAAACTTTATATCTTCAGTCATCGGAGCCATCTTGCGACCGACCATCTTTACTGAGTGCATTCCACCCTGAACCATTGTTTGGCAAGGTGTTACCTTACATACTCTGGAGCCATCAACATAGACTTTTGACTTTTCACTGGCATCAAAAATTATCCTGTATGAAGCATTGGGGTCAGCATAGGAGTTATTAAACTGGTCATTTGGTTCCGTCTGCATCTGAGCAAGCGCTCCGGTGTTCATTTCAGAAACCTGTTCCACAACATCTTCAATAGCAGATATCAGTGATGAAAGATCAGTTTTATCATAGGTGAACTTTGAAGTTCCACCGCTTGTTGAAACCTCTTTGGCAATATCAACAAGTTCCGCGCTGAGCATACAGTCGTTTCCAAGGCAGGAGATTGTGCTTCTGAGAATTGAATCAGCAGCGAGAGCCCTTCCAAGAGGAATCTGACTTTCTTTGTCATAGTTCTTTTTGTAACTTTCTTTCTTCTCTTTTCCTATCAATCCTTTCATCTTTTTCTGCTGGCTTGAACGGTCGATGACCATGAACTTGCCGGTTGATGAAAGCTTTCCCCTTATCATTTCAGTAGCATTTTCAATTATTTTGTTTGAAATTTTGCCTGACCGGTCATGAATATCCATGACTGCAACTTTTGATTTTGCAGCAAAAACAGCAAAGAACGACATCAAAATAACTACAAAAGCAATTCCTCTTTTCATGTTCACTCCATTAAACTAAAAAGTCTCCACTTAAAATAGCCCGATTATTGCGATTTTTCAAGATTTTTAATGAATCTCCACCACAGCTCCAGTTATGCTGTACTCGGGAATGAGTTGAAACGAGCTTGTCAGTGTTATTCCAAGATTTTTTCCATCTAATATTTTCAGCAATTTTTCCTGATCAGAAATTTCCAACCATGCAGGATATCCGGGAGAGATCCTTCTTGTTTTATCTAACTTCATCTCCCTTTTTATTCTGCGATTGATCCACTCTGCACCGGCTTCCGCCAGTTCCGCCATAAGTCCGTGAAAAAGATAGTAATCAAAGTATGAACCCTCTTCATAAAGCCTTTTTGAAGTTTTTGGAGGCTCACTTCCCACAGTCACTGCAAAAACAGCAATTTCTTCCATTTCTTTTCCCATTTGTGCGGAAAATTCCTGAAATTCAATATTCGTTATGACTATTTTATTACAAACCACTTCAATTTTCCCAACTTCATACTCTTTTATCATTCTTTCCAGATTTTCATTTGCTTCATTTTCATCAAGTTTCCATCTGGATTTAAAAAGAACCCCAACATTCAGGCATTCAAAAAGCTCGTTAAAAGGAATCTTCTGCATTACTTTTGTTCCATAAACTTCATTGCTTCAAAAGCGTCCTCAGAATAAAATGCACCATTTGAGCTAAGCGGAGACACTTCCTTTTCAATAAACTCACTCGTCAAAGCTGCACCACCGCAGAGTATCGGAGCATCAATTCCGTTTTCCTTAAGTTCTGCAGCTACATTTTTCATCTCCACAGAACTTCTCACAAGAAGAGCACTTAGACCAATATAGTCAGGTCTATGTTCTTTAGCGGCTTCAACAATTTCCAGTGCAGACTTGTCAGTTCCTATATTTATAACTTTGTAGCCGTTATTTGAAAGAATGATATCAACAAGATTTTTACCGATGTCATGAATATCGCCTTTCACTGTTGCAAGCAGGACAGTCGCCTTAACATTTGAATCTGAACTTTCAATATAAGGTTCAAGAATATCACAACTTTTTTTAACGACCTCTGCACTTTTAAGAACAAATGGAAGCTGAATGTCACCTTTTCCGAACCTGACACCAATCTCTTTCATCGCATCAAGAAGAACTTCATTTATAATATCAAGAGCAGGCATATCCTTAAGAAGGTTCTCAACAGATCCCTTAAGATCTTTCACCCTTCCTTCAATAACTCTTGTTCTCAAGACAAGTTCCGGAGAAAGTTCGCTTTCAGGAATTTTTTCACTCTTCTGCGATTTATTCCTTTCATACCATCCGATAAAAGCATGAAGCGGATCATAATCTTCTGTTCTTCTATTAAAAACAATATCCTCGGCGAATTTTCTTTCCTCATCTTTTATCAGATGCATTGGAAGAACTTTTCCTGCGTGAAAAATTGCTGCATCAAGACCGGCGTGAACTGAACGATATAGAAAAACTGCATTAAGTATCTTTCTTGCCTTTGCCTTCAGTCCAAATGAGCAGTTACTTACTCCAAGAACGGTCAGAACATCAGGAAACTCTTGTTTTATCTGAGCTATTGCATCCATTGTTTCAACAGCGGCATTGTTGTAATCAGGATCTCCTGAACCAAGTGTAAAGGTAAGAGTATCGATCATAAGATCTTTTCTGCTTAGACCTTTATTTTCAGCAAATTCGATGATCTTTCTGGCAACTTCGACTTTTCTTTCCTTTGTAGTTGCAAGTCCATTTTCATCAATCGTAAGCCCAATAACCGCAGCGCCGTATCTTTTTGCAAGTTTGAAAACCTCAACTGCTTTTTTCCCGCCGTCTTCAAGGTTTACAGAATTTATCAAAGCTCTACCACCGTAACATTTTAAAGCAGCTTCAACACTTTCAGGCTCAGTGGAATCAATACACAGGGGAATTTCAAGATCACGGTTTATCATCCTTACCATTTTAACAAGATCTGAGACTTCATCACGTCCAGCATAGGCAACTGTAATATCAAGAAGATGAGCACCCTCTTTCTGCTGATCAAGTGCAATATCAAACATCGCATCAGTATCTTCACTAAGAAGTGCTTCTCTAAAAACTTTTGAACCATTTGCGTTTGTTCGTTCGCCGATTATAAGTGGTCTCGGTTCTACATCATAACTCTGTGATCTGAAAGTCGAAGCTCCTGATGATGAATCCTTATCAATTGGCTCTCGGTATCCTTTCTTATCTTTTATTTTCTCATAAACAGCTTTGATATAGGCAGGAGTTGTTCCGCAGCAACCACCCACGAAGTGTGCACCATTTTGAGTAACAAAACTTTTCACATGATCTGAAAATCCGTCAGGCCCGAGGTTATAGACCAGTTTTCCGTCAATAAGTTCAGGAAGTCCTGCATTTGGAAGCACTGAAATAAGAAAAGGTGATTTCTCAGCAAGTGTTTTTATTGTTCCGTGCATTGAATCAGGACCAGTTCCGCAGTTTATTCCAAGAGCAAGAATGTCATATGGAGTCATAGCAGAAATTACAGATTCTATCGTAGTTCCAAGAAGCATTCGTCCGTTTTTTTCGATCGTCACCTGAACAATGACTGGAACCTTTCTGCCACAACTTCCCATAGCGTCATTTGCAGCCACAAGTGCTGATTTCACCTGAAGAATATCCTGACAAGTCTCAATCTGAATAACATCAACACCACCATCAATAAGACCCTTCATCTGAATGAGATATGAATCATAGAGCGTATCAAAATCAACCTGAAGAAGTGTGGGAAGTTTTGAGCCTGGGCCAACTGAACCTGAAACGAATCTCGGCCAATCCAGAGTTGAAAAATCAGTTGCAACTTCGCGTGCTATCTCGGCTGATCTTTTCGCAATTTCGTAAGCTCTATCACTAATTCCCCACTCTGAAAATGTCAAAGGATTTGCACCGAAAGAGTTGGTTTCAACGATATCGCAACCAGCTTCAAAATAGGCTGCATGAATTTTTTTAACAACATCGGGACGAGTCACACTCAAAAGATCGTGACAATTCTGATGTCCCTCATAATCTTCAATTCCAAGGTTGTAACCAATGAGAGAAGTTCCCATCGCACCATCAAAAATCAGTGTCCGCTCTCTAACCGCTTCTTCTATTTTCTTCATATTTAAATCCTCACAAAATCCGCCCAGATGTTAGTTGTTCAGCCATTTTTTGTCAATTGTTTAAGATTTGCATGGTTATTTCGAAAGTCAACTTACAGTTTATCCATGTTAGATTGAAAGTCAGAAGTGGTTTTTGTTTGTTTTTTGGAATTTCAAAAAATACTTTCAATAAAAAACACTCCCATTATTCACTAAAGGAATGCTTAACAATTTTCGGAGGTCGATATGAGAATTACATGGATTGGCGTACTTTTTTCAATACTTTTTTTGCTGTTAGTTTCATGCGGAGAAAATGTAACTACAAATAATGATGATGACGACACAAAGACAACCACTTCAAATCCTGATGCCTACGGTGAAGAAACTATCGGTTTTAGAAATGGAACCGGAGAGGAAGATGCGGAAGAAAACAGCACAGAAAATGGAGGAGACCCGTCAACTGGTACAGAAGAAGATGCCGGATATGCCGGGGATACAGGAAACACCGGAGATACAGGAAACACTGGAGATACAGGGAATACTGGAGACACTGAAACGCCTGATAACGCCACAGCTGCAGATGAGGACAACGAAATACCTGATGACGATCCTTTTTACAGTGATGCTGTTGAGAAAGATCCAACCTGGACTGACTGGGCAGGCCTTTATTACAAAGGTCTTGTTTATGTTGATGACTCTGCAATACCATCAATTCCATTTGGAACAGTACAATCTGAACTTAACGGAGACACTTTTCTTAGCGGAAACAAACCCGGGATGATTCTTATGGAAGGAAACAACGTCTCTATCTGGGCTTATGATCTGCAGAATGATGCTCATGGAGATGAATACAGATATTTTGCTCTACATACAGATAAGGACAGCTTCAACAACCTTCTTGTCAATGGTCAGCAAAATACAGGCCTTCCGGTTTTCCTTATGACTGCAACAATGAAGGACGAAATCCTGAGAAAAGAATGCGTCCTTGCCTTTACTGACAAAGATACTGATTATATCGGAAATGCTCAGGCATATGATCCTTACGACTCATCTATCACAGTTGGAGATGAAATATCATTCAACGTCAACGTGAAACTTACAACTGATGAAGAAACCGTTATTGATGCAGCCAACGTCATTCTCGGTGATGATCACGGCACATTTATTGACCCGTGTATTTGTTACAAAACTGATGGAACTATCATGGATTGCAGTGCACTTGATGAGGAACTTGGAAACAATATTGTTCTACTCAGTGAAGATCCCAAGGTTTTTGAAAATCCATTCTATACCACTTCTGATAATCCTGCAATTACGTTTGGGCTTGATGTTGATACAGCTTCATACACTCTTGTAAGAAGCAAAATTAAGCAGGGACTTCTTCCCGACCCTGAATCAATCCGTATTGAGGAAATGATCAACTACTTTAAATACTACTACAGAAAACCTGACCCTGATAAACCGTTCACTCTTTACTCCGAGCTTGGAAAATGCCCGTGGAATTCAAAAAGGAAGCTTCTCATGATAGGAGTTAGAGGTCAGGAAATAGAAATGGCCGATCAGCCCGCCGCTAATATTGTATACCTCATTGATGTTTCAGGTTCAATGTATCAAGAACTTCCAATGATGAAAAAAGCTTTCAGACTTCTTGCCGACCAGATGAGACCGGACGACACAGTATCCATAGTAACTTATGCCGGAGCAGACGCTGTAGTTCTTGATGGAGCTAAAGGTAGTGAAAAACAAAAAATTCTCGATTCACTTGAGGCTCTTTCTTCAGGTGGATCAACAGCCGGAGCTGCAGGAATCACAACAGCTTATGAAATTGCTGAAAAACATTTTATTAAAGGTGGAAATAACCGCATAGTTCTTGCAACTGATGGTGACTTCAATGTCGGCATAAGCAATGATGATGCACTGGTTGAGCTTATCGGCGAGAAAAAAGAAACAGGCGTTTTCTTCTCGGTCTACGGTTTTGGCGGTTCAAACTACCAGGACACGAAAATGGAACAGCTTGCTGACAACGGAAACGGCGTTTACTTCTATATAGATTCGGAACCTGAAGCCAGAAGAGCTTTCATGCACAGTCTGAGTGGATCGATGCTTACGATTGCAAAAGATGTGAAACTTCAGCTTCAGTTCAACTCAAAGAAAGTAAAAGGTTTCAGACTTATTGGATATGACAACAGAGTTATGAGCAATGATGACTTTAACGATGACGCCGTTGACGGTGGCGAACTTGGAAACGGTCAGGACATGACAGCCTTTGTCGAGATCATTCCTATTGACAGCGAAGAGGATGTTCCTCCAATTCCAGAAGGAGAAAACATAAATGATGAAAGTGAAGTTGAATTTACAGAACTTGATGATGATGTTTATGTCGCTGTAAGAATAAGGTATAAGGATCCGGACGAGGACACTAGCGAACTCATTGAGAACAACCTAACAAGCAAAGATATTCGCAATGTTCCTTCCGTCAAATTTCTGTTTGCCTCTTCTATCGCGGAATTTGGACTGATACTTAGGCATTCAGTCTATATCGAAGAAAGATCCATTAAAGAAATCGCTGAAAAAACTAAAGCGGCTCTCATTGCAGATCCCGAAGGAGCAATCCAAGAATTTATAGATATGGTTGTTGAAGCTCACGACCTAGGGCAGTAAATTTTAACTACAGTCCTTGTCCATCACAAAGACATCGTCATTTTCCATTTTAGACATCAGAGAATTGAGTGATCTCTCCAGTGTTTCCATTGTGTCGATCCCATAATTTTTCTGAAGTTTAAGAAAAAGCTGTGCCGTAACATAGGTGTCTGAAAGTGCACGGTGCATAGAACCGTGTGTTTTAAGATTAAGAATATTCTTTAATGTTGAGAGTCTGAAATTAGAAGACTTCACAAGCTGTCTGGCATTTATTAACGTGCAATAATATTCAAAAATTTTATCAATGTTGTTAAGTCCAAGCTCATGTTTTATAAATCCACTGTCAAAAGCAGCATTGTGCATCACAAGAGTATCGTCACCGGCAAATTGAACAAAAAGCGGCAGGGCCTGAGCGATTGTCGGAGAACCTGCAACCATAGCCTCTGTTATTCCGGTTATCTTTGTGGAAAACTCAGGAATTCCCCGTTCAGGATTCACTAGCGTGTTAAAAACACCACAAATCTTGTTTCCTCTAAGCTTAATAGCTCCGATCTCAGTTATCTTGTCACCACTGGTACAAATAAGCCCTGTAGTCTCAAGATCAACAACTGTTACATTGTTCATAAAAACTCCACCAAAAAAAAACTCGAAAAACAATCAGACTTTATTGTCCTGTATTATTTAGTCAATATTTTCATTATAAGCGAATTAAAAGTTTGTAACATTTCTGTTACAACATTGCTACCAACTCATAGGGAACTAACTGATTTGCAACACTTTTTCCATCATGCACAATTTCATGTGCATTCATCTTATCCAATAATATCATAGACTTCCAACACTTGACACGGGTTTTGATGTTGAAGAAACCTATTAATGTTCACTTTTGATGTATACATAGAAAAAAATGGCTGTTTCCAATCCCTGATTAGGTTTTTAATAACGTATACTTTTTTGGAAATCGGACCTTTTGAAAGGATCGTTTTTTGATGCCTTCCCAGTTCTGTTGTTTTTTCAACATTTTTGTTAAATTACCATTCATAAAGATTGAAAACTCTTACGCATATCAGGAACTTCCCTTTCATGCACATGATTCTGTGCATTGCTTTTCCTCTATATTTACAAGCCATTACATCTTCTGACTAAGTTTTTAGTGTTGAAAAACCATATAATTGCCATTTTTTCTAAGTGTTGTTGAAAAAATGTTTAAAACACAGTCACTTTTGACTATAGTGTTGAGAATTCTCGGTTTTTTTTAAGTGGAGATTTATCCTTGTCCAGGAACCTAAATGAAGTGCAATCCAAAGCAGTCACAAAAACTGAAGGAGCAATTCTTGTATTTGCCGGAGCCGGTTCAGGAAAAACAAGAGTAATAACCCACAGGATAGCCTATCTTATTAATGACTTGAAAATTTCTCCGGAAAAAATACTTGCTGTAACGTTCACAAACAAGGCCGCAAAGGAGATGAAAGAGCGTGTTGAAACTCTTCTTGACACGACTATCGACACTTCCGGATTAACAGTTTCCACCTTTCACTCTCTAGGTTTCAGGATACTTAAAAAGGAATCAAAAAAAATAGATTACCCTCCGGGATTCACCATCTATTCTCCCTATGAACAGAATGAACTGATGAAAAAGGTAATGAACCAGCAAAATATCTCTTCAGAACGCTTCTCTTCACGAATGATACTTTCAGCCATATCTAAGCTCAAGAATAACCCTGATCTTTTTAACAATCCTGAATTTCTCATATCAAATATAAACTTTGCAACGGCAAAGAAACTCCTTGGACCATATGAAGATAATTTAAAAACAATGGGGGCCATGGATTTTGATGACCTTATTGTAAAAACTGTAGCGCTGTTAAAAAACGATAAGGAAGTTCTTGACAAGTATGCCGGGAAATATCAGTACATAATGGTAGATGAGTACCAGGACACGAATTCAGCACAATTTGAACTTATAAATCTCCTGGCAAGCCATTACCGCAATATTTTTGTTGTCGGTGATGACGACCAGTGCATCTACAGCTGGAGAGGAGCAAGAGTAGAAAATATCCTGAATTTTGAAAACAACTATCCGGACTGCACTGTCATTAAACTTGAACAGAACTACCGATCATTAAAAGAGATCGTTGATGCTGCCAACAGACTTATTTCAAACAACAGGGTCCGTGCAGATAAAAGATCATTTTCTTCGATCAAAGCTCATGGAAATGAAGGTATAAAAGTAGTTGAGGTAAATAACGAAAGTGCAGAAGCCGACTATGTTGCAAGAACAATATCCGGATGGCTTACAAAAGGAGTTAAACCATCGGATATTGCAATAATTATCAGAGCAAATTCTCAATCAAAACCTTTTGAGGTCTCTCTAAGTCAGTACGGAATTTCATACCAGATCATTGGAGGAAGCAAATTTTTTGAGAATAAGGAAATTAAGGACATTATTGCCTATCTCAGGGTACTTTTAAATCCTAATGACGAAATAAGTTTAAGAAGAATTATCAACTATCCAACTCGCGGAATTGGAAACTCCACCATCGAAAAACTTATCAAAACATCCGGTTCTGTGGGAATTCCACCAGCCGTTTTCCTGAAAAACCTTGATAGTTATGGCGGGATATTTAAACCTGAGCAGCTAAGAGCACTGAACAACTTCAGAAATCTGATCCTAGAACTTTCGGAGAACATGAAAACCCTTGATCCTGTTGATTTTTCTGTTCGTCTGATAAGTTCTATCGGGATTGAGAACGAAGTTAGAAAATCATCGGAAAATGAGGCTGTCGCTAAGATCCGTATTGACAATATCCGCGCATTTATTGATGCTGTGGCTACTGATCCTCTGAAAAATGACCAGAGAACTGCTAAAAGCTTCTTTTATGAATTCATTAATGCCATAACCCTCATCCAGAGCGGTGAGGAAAAGAACAAAGCAAACTCTGTTATTATAATTACAGCGCACAGTGCAAAAGGACTTGAATTTGAAAGAGTATTTCTCACCGGCTTCTATCAGGGCGGATTTCCCAACCACATGGCCCTTGAGGAACACAACGTTGATGAAGAAAGAAGACTGGCTTACGTTGCCATGACACGTGCAAAACGATTTCTGACGATAACTCTACCCGGCTCATGCAGTTTCAGAGGAAACACAAGAGATACCCAAAACTCGATCTTTATTAAAGAAGCCGGACTTGATGAAGAAAAATTTACTGGAAAACCACCTGCAACTGATCCCAGCCGACTTTTTGATGCTCTATTAAAAAAAATACGTGAAGAAGACTGACTATCTTTCGTAAACTTTAGATATTTCGTCGTAAAACTCAGATATCCTGCCATTTTCTATCTCAATTCGTGCTCTTTTAACCAGATCAAGATAAAAATGAAGATTATGGATGGTATTAAGTATCGGAGAAAGATACTCTCCCACCCTATAAAGATGATGAAGGTAAGCTTTTGAAAAGTTCCTGCAAGTGTAACACCCGCATTTTTCATCAATTGGAGATGTATCCTCTGCATACATACTTTTTTTAATATTTACCCGACCTTCCCATGTAAAAAGCTGTCCATTTCTTGCGTTTCTTGTCGGCATGACACAGTCGAACATGTCAACACCTTCCATTATCGCTTTGATTATGTCTTTAGGAGTTCCGACACCCATAAGATATCTCGGCTTATCCTGTGGCATCAGGTGAGCAACTTCTTCGATGATCCTGTACATATCATCCTTTTTTTCCCCAACGCTCAAACCACCGATTGCGAAGCCGTCAAAAGGCAAAGCTGACAGTTCTTCAAGATGCTTTTTTCGAAGCTCCACATCAACTCCACCCTGAAAAATCCCAAAAAGTGCAGAATTCCCTTTTCTAGCTTCCAGACATCTCTTTGCCCAGCGTGTAGTTCTGTCCATGGAATCGATCATATATTCTTTTGTGCAGGGCAATGCGGGACACTCGTCAAATGCCATCATTATATCACTTCCTAGTGCTTCCTGGATCTCAATTGAGATCTCCGGAGAAATGAACTGCTTAGAACCATCAATGTGACTTCTGAAATCCACACCTTCTTCCTTTATCTTACGCAGAGGACCCAGACTGAAAACCTGAAAACCACCGCTATCAGTCAAAATAGGTTTGTTCCATTTCATCATATTGTGAAGAGAACCGAAAGTGTTTTTCACCAATTCATGTCCCGGTCTTAAAAAGAGATGGTATGTATTTCCTAGGATTATCTGTGCTCCAAGTTCTTCAAGCTGGTCAGGAAGTACAGCCTTGACTGTTCCCTTTGTGCCAACGGGCATAAAGATCGGAGTTTTAATGTCCCCTCTTTCAGTTGAGATCACACCAGTACGCGCCTTTTTGTCAGTTTTCTGAATTTTAAATGAGATCATTTTCTACCTTTTGTGAGATTCTAGAGCTTTTATTCTTTCAATGTAGTCAGCTTTAGGGGCTACGTCCCGTAACGATATGAAAATCCTAAGAGAATCAACTTTATAATTTTCTTTGTCAGTGAGCATAAAAAGGTGATAGTTCAACTCGGCCTTATGCTCATCCTTTGTTGAATCTTCAAGCATTTCCTGCATTTGCAAAACAGATTGTTCCCTGTCATCACCTGAAACTATTCTCCACTTTAGAAGCTTGCTTCTAAAAAGAAAATCCGTCCTGTTTACCTCAGCACTTATGCTTATAGCTTTTTCTGTGAGTTCAAGAGACTTTTCAAACCTTTCAGTTTCAAAGAACAGAACAGCCTTTTCAAGATAGTATTCACAGAGAATTGTCTGAAGATTAAGCTCTTCACCTATCTCAATTGCCCGGTTATAATAATCCAGAGCCTTTTCATAGTCAGTTCTTATCCTGTTGATATTTCCAAGCATATTATAGGCAATGGAAACATGTCTTTTAATTCCAAGATCCTTTGCGATCGAAAGTTGATCTTCAAAGAGCTTTTTAGCCTCGTCATACTCACCGAGCCAGTACTTTAGTTCTCCGAGATTATTTGATGTGTAGCAGATATACTGTCTGATATTTATCTTTCTGTAAGTATCAAGTGCCCTCTGATAATACTTAATGGCATTGTCAAATTCGTTAAGGTGAGAAGTAACAAGACCGAGGTTGTTCTCAGCAACTGCAATATCAATAACATTGTTCATTTCCTTTGATATTTCAAGCTGCTGCTCGTAATAGTTCCGTGCCTCTAAATATTCACTTCTGTAGTAACTTACTCCGCCAAGATACCTGTAACTTAAGGCAACAGCTGATTTATAGTTTATCTTACGGGCAAGTTCCAGACTGGTGTTGAAATGCTCAATAGCATCATCCAGCTCACCTTTGTAATAATGAATCAGTCCTCTATAACCTTCGACATCACACTGCCCTTTTATATCTTCAAGTTTCCTATACTCCTTTACTGCACTGTCAAGAAGCGGCTGAGCCTCATCATATCTTCCCTTTTCCAGAAGCATGTAGCCGAGTTCCTTCATACTGTCGGCAACTAAGAGACTGTCCCCGATTCCACGTGCCCTTTCCAAACTCTCTCTAAACGTTTTTTCTGCAAGATCCCATTTACCGGAGATCTTACTTACACTTCCAAGAAGATGCCCTGTCTCAATAAGTTCTTTGGGATCATCAAGAAGCTGCATAAGCTTTAGATACATCGTTTCAGCTTCGATATTATGATACTGCGCCTTTGCATAATCGGCAGCTTTTTTCAGGAAAGTTCGCTCTTTCTGCCTGTCCTCAGCTTTCTCATAGTGAAAAGCCAGCGAGGAGTAGAATCTGTCTTCACCTGGATAGTTCTTTTCAATTGCTACAGCTACATTTCTATGGATACTTCTAAGGCGCGCCTTAAGCTGCATATTGTATGCCGCATCACGAAGAAGTGCATGCCTGAAAGCATAGATGATCTTTGAAACTTCATTCCAGAGAAGCTCTTCTACACCTTCACGTAGAAGTATATTCATTTCTTTATCTTCAGATATTTCAGAAAGAACAACGAGATCAACATCATTACCGATCACTGATGCGCTGAAAACAAGATCTTTTAGACTTGCCGACAATCTGTCCAGACGACTAACCAGAAGGGAATTAACCTCTCCGGGAATCTCAATGTCATCCTTTTTAAGGCAGTATTTTCCATCCCGCATCTCCAAGTAATCCTGCGCCCTGATGAAAAGAACAAGTTGCTCCATAAAAAAAGGATTGCCCTCACTTCTTGAAAAAACAAATTCGTTCAAACCGCTATCACTAACCCCATCAAGAATGTTGCCCACAAACACTGGAACATCATCTTTATACAGTTTATCAATATTGAGTTCCAGAGAGTTTATTGTAATGCTCTTATAGAATTCAGGCTTAGATCCGTCATCTTTTAATCTTGAAAGAATATAGATAGCAACCGGCTCTTCGGACAGTTTTTTCATCATCGTCTTAACAACTTCAAGGGAGTCATTGTCTATTGCATGAAGATCGTCCATCACAATTATGAGTGGATAATTTCTGGAAAATGCCATGAAAAAATCTGCCACGGCAAAAAGTGTATTTTCATATCTGCTTTTTGCATCAAGAATATCAAAAACCGAATTTTCAACTGAAACACCAACCAAAGCTGCTAAATATGGTTTTGTGCCTTCGAGTTCTTCAGGGACATTTTTCAGCTCTGCTATAAACTCTACCCACCTATCTTCAAAATTTCTGCGATTCTCTGCCTGAGAATAATTTTCATTCTGATCAAAAAAACGTTGAAAGAAAAGAGTGAACATATTCATGGACTGACGAAGTATTGTATCGGTCGCAAGTGAGAAAACCCTAAACTTACCTGTCAACTGATTTCTGACCTCATAAACAAGTCTGGATTTCCCTATGCCCGCTTCTCCAAAAATTGAGCAGACCTTAAGTCTTTTTTCATCAACTGCTTCCTGCCCCTTTTCAACTAGAGATCTGAGCTCCTTCTTCCTTCCGGTAAATACTGTGCTATAGGAAACTGACTCTTCTTTTTCTCGTTTTCCTTTGAGCTCAAAGACTTCAATTTCCTCATCAATCCCCTTAAATCTGAAACCTCCGACTGATTCAAGCATAAAATCCGAACCTGATCTTTCGGCGGCCAGACCGGCAATCCAGTCACTTCCCATTGGAGCCTTCATCATTACTCTTGCTGAAAGATTTACGTTGTCGCCAAGAGCTGTGTATGCTGCTCTCTTATCACTTCCTGTAAATCCTGCATAAACAACACCTTCCGTGATTCCTGATCTGAACTCAAATTGAGCATTTCTTCTCAGGTCCAGCACACAGTTAAGAGCTCTTTCAAGATCATCCTCATAGCTTAGAGGTGCACCGAAAAGCGCAAGAACAGTAGCTCCCTTGTCTCCTGAATCGAATCCACTGATATATCCACCGTACTTTACCACATAATCTGAAAGCTTCTCAATCGCCGAATTCACTTTTTCAAGTGACCCGGGGAAATCATATGAAATAAACAGCGAGACAACTTTTCTAAAAGCTCCTGCAACTGTCTGTTCGATAACGGTCTTTGGTATAAAACTTTTTATTATTTCAGCATCCACCTTAGGAATAAGAGCTGTGGTTTCAAAAACCGATGTAATTCTGTCCACAAAAATAGTTCCGTCTTTTTCAAGTGTCTTAAAATTCTTTGAAATACAAACTGAAACCTTTTTATTAACACAGATCTCATTGCCGCAACAGTTATGTTCGGCCTGAGCAGCTTCATCAGTAACTTTTCCAAAAAACAGAAAATTGAGGAGATCGTCATTTCCCTTAACAGCTGTCCACGTAAGAACACCCTTTGAAATTCCCATTTTTGCTGAAACGCTGAATTTATATTTTTCATGTGTAAGTTCAGGGTCTGCAATGAAAAAATCTCTTATCTCTACAGCCGTTGAAACAGCACTCCGTCCATCATCATTTCTAAAAACCGCAGTAAATGCGTCACCTGCAAAATTCACAATGAAACCGCCATTATTATAGACTGATTCAATAAGTGGCGAGAATATCCTGTTCATGAAATCTGAAAGGATCTCAGCACCGTCCTTACCCTCAGCCATAAGGCTTCTGGTCATATTTGTAAAACCTGAAATATCTACAAAAAGCACCGATGCCTCAATGCTTCCCGATGTCTTATTTTTAGCGTCCTTTCCATATCCCAGAAGTTTGAGATCAGGTAAAAGATTTCTCATTTTTTTCTTCCCCGAAAATTACTTATAAAATTATAGAGATTGATAGGATTTTTACAAGTTTACAGATGAGCTATATTTTCACATCTTTACAAAAAAATTCTCTTCATGTAGAATCTGTTCAGAACTTTTAACAGGGGAAAGGTTATGGTAAAAAAATGCGATCGCAAAAAAACACCGAGAATAACTTTTTCAAAAAATACTCCATATCTTCTTAGCGATCTTGATCATTATTTCGACTTTGACGGCAACAAGATAAAAATTAACAAAGTAGCAATCTTCTGCAGGTGCGGAAAATCTAAAAACATGCCATTTTGTGATGGGACTCATGCCCATGATGGTATGGATATGGAAAAATCTCCTGACAGAGCTCCAGACAAAGTAAAAGATTATCACGGCAAGGACATCACTGTTCATTTTAATCTCGGTGTCTGCAGCCATGACGGCACCTGTCTTAAACTTAGCGATGTTTTTGAAAAATGCAGACGGCCCTGGATACTTCCTGACAATGGAACTCTGAAAGATATTATTGAGACCATAAAAAAATGTCCAAGCGGAGCACTTTCCTACACAGTTAATGAAGTACCTCAAAAAGATCTTGATAGAGTTCCTGCAGTAAGAATTGAAAAAGGTGGACCTCTTAAAACTGAAGGCTTTATTGAGCTTCGTGACGATATCGGTTCCTGCCCTGAATCAGCTGAACATTACTGTCTTTGCCGCTGCGGTGAATCTAAAAACCATCCCTTCTGTGATGGAACTCACATGCATAATGGATTTGACAAATAATTTCATCGAGTCTGGATCAGTATTTTTTTTAACAGTTTCGTCCTGCCTCTAAAATCTTATCAATTTTCTTGATATTATATTCAAGATTTTATATTTTAACTCTGACAATTGAATTATATAAATTTTCACACTAACAGGGAGAGCGTAATGTCAGACCGGATAGAATCAGTACGTACTGGGTTTATTTATCAGATAAGAAAAATTATTGAGGAAGCACGACAAAATGCTGTAAGGTCAGTCGATTCCCACAGAGTTTTGATGTATTGGAATATCGGCAGATCAATAATTGAGGAAGAACAGCAGGGAAAAGATCGTGCTGAATACGGGAAATACTTGATAAAGAATCTTTCAAAGAAGCTTAAGCCTAAATATGGGACTGGATTTTCGATAAGACAACTTGAAAGGTGCCGGCAATTTTATAAAGAATTTCCAAATGCGACCGCAGTGCGGACGCAATTCAGTTGGACTCACTACAAACTCCTTCTTCCCCTTGATAACAATGGCAAAAGAGAATATTACATTGCGGAAGCAGTTAAAAATAACTGGAACTCTCGTCAACTTGAACGGCAGATAAATAGCCACTTATATGAAAGACTGCTCTTGAGTAACGATAAAAAACGGGTTTTGGCCGTGGCAAATGGTGAACAGCAACCGGAAAAAGCAACTGAAATAATAAAGGATCCCATTTTTCTTGAATTCCTTGGATTAAAAAGAGAATCTTCATATTATGAAAAAGATCTTGAGAGGGCAATAATCACTAATATACAGGAATTTCTTCTTGAACTTGGAAACGGTTTTTCCTTTGTTGCCAGGCAGAAAAGAATTCATCTGGATGGGGATAATTTTTTTATTGATCTAGTGTTTTATAACAGGGTACTGCGATGTTTTGTAATTCTTGAATTAAAAACACACAAAATCACTCACCAGGATCTTGGCCAGCTTCAGATGTATGTGAATTATTATGATCGAACCCAGAAGCTACCGGACGAAAATCCAACAATAGGCATTCTTCTTTCAGCAGGGAAAAACGATACCGTGGTTAGATATACTCTTCCGGAAAACAACAGAACAATTCTTGCAAGTCAGTACGACCTTTATCTGCCAAGCAAAGAATCACTGAAAAACGAGATGACTAAAACATTGGAAAATAGCAAAATGAGGAAGAAGGTAAAATAATATTGAACAGTCAAAGGTCTGGAATCCCTTCTGTGATGGAACTCACATGCATAATGGATTTAACAAATAAGACACCTCTGTCCGATTTTATTTCCCAGTTAATTCATACTATTACCATATTTCTCAAGAAATAAGATTGACATACTACCATTTAATTCGGATAATGGAGTCGGAATTAAGTTTTTTGCATTTGAGGAGGACGAGATGAAAAGAAAAATAATAAAGATCGACGAAGAAAAATGTAACGGATGCGGACTCTGTGTTCCCGATTGCGCAGAAGGTGCTTTGCAGATAGTTGACCGGAAGGCGAGACTGATTTCAGACCTCTTCTGTGACGGACTGGGTGCATGTCTTGGCAGTTGTCCTGAAGGTGCTATTGAAGTTGAGGAACGTGAAGCCGAGGCTTATAGCGAAAGAAGAGTTATGGCTGAAAACATTGTTCCTGCGGGGATCAACACTATCAGAATTCATCTTGAACATCTCAAAAGTCACGGAGCTGATGACTTTTTAAAAGAAGCTATTGAATATCTTGAAGAGATTGGACTTGAAAATCCGATGAAAGAAGAGAAAGAAAAACATGAGGAAAGTTGTGGAAGTCATGGTGGTGGATGTCCGGGAAGTCGTGCAATGGTTTTTGAAAAGAAGGAAGAAATAAAACCGATAACACCTGCCATCTCACCAAATGCTCCCCTTCAAAGTCAACTTGGACACTGGCCTGTTCAGATCAACCTGCTCTCTCCTTTTGCACCGTTTCTTAAAAATGCGGATCTAGTTGTAATAGCAGATTGTGTCGCTTATGCCTATGCAAATACTCATAAAGAATTCATTAAGGGTAATGCTGTTGCGATCGGATGTCCTAAACTTGATGATGTTAATTCTTATATTGAAAAATTCGCTGCAATAATTAAGAGCTGCAACCTAAAAAGCATAAAAATTGTCCGAATGGAAGTCCCCTGCTGCAATGGAATAGTTGAGATAATAAAGCGGGCAATGAAAGAAGCTGATAAGATTGTACCTTTTTCTGTAGAAGTAATTTCCATATCTGGTGAAAAAATAAATGTTTAACTTAAGGAGAGTAAAATGACTGACAAAATGTTTTGTTTTCAATGTCAGGAAGCAAATGGCAACACCGGTTGCACAACAGGCGGAATGTGCGGAAAAAAGAGTGATACTGCAAATCTGCAGGATCTTCTTATTCATTCTTTGAAAGGAATTTCCTTCTGGTATATCCTAGGGAAAAAACTTGAAATGGATATCTATGACGAAAATACCGGACTTTTTGTAGCAAAAGGACTTTTTGCAACTATCACAAATGCCAATTTTGACAATGATTTCTTTATGCGAAAAATTAAGGAAGCTGTTGACATTCGTGATGATATGAAAGTAAAGTTTGATAAGAAATTTCATGCACGCAACAACAACACCTGGCTTGGAGCAGTTCCGGATTGTGCAAAATTCAAGGCATATACAGATGAAGAGATCAACATAAAAGCTGAAAGTAGAGATGCTTCAATTCTTAAAACTGAAAATGAAGATATAAGAAGTCTCAGAGAGCTTACGATATACGGACTTAAGGGAATAGCTGCCTATGCTGACCATGCTCATGTTCTTGGCAAGAATGACATGAATATTTTTGATTTCATTATGACAGGTCTTGCAAAAACTGTTGATGACACACTTACTGCTGATGAGCTTGTTGCTCTTGTTCTTGAAACCGGAGAAAAAGGTGTAACTGCAATGGCACTTCTTGATGCAGCAAACACAGAAGCTTATGGACATCCTGAAATAACAGAAGTTAACATCGGTGTAAGAAACAATCCGGGAATACTTATTTCAGGTCACGATCTTAAAGATCTTGAAGAACTTCTTGAGCAGACAAAAGGAACTGGTGTTGATGTTTATACACACAGTGAAATGCTTCCGGGACATTACTATCCTTTCTTTAAGAAATTTGACAACTTTGCAGGAAACTATGGTAACGCCTGGTGGAAACAAAACACTGAATTTGAATCTTTCAACGGCCCTATTCTCATGACAACGAACTGCATAACTCCTCCAAAAGCAACCTACAAAGATAAGGTTTTCACAACAGGTAATGCAGGTTTTTCAGGTGTAAAACACATTGTAGACAGAAAATCTGACGGAGCTAAGGATTTTTCAGCTGTTATTGATCTAGCTAAAACTTGTGCGTTTCCAACAGAGATCGAAACAGGAAAAATCGTCGGTGGATTTGCCAGAAATCAGGTCATGGCTCTTGCAGACAAGGTTATTGACGCCGTTAAAACCGGTGCTATAAAAAGATTTGTAGTAATGGCAGGCTGTGACGGAAGACACAAGGAAAGAAACTACTATACTGATGTTGCCCAAAAACTTCCTGAAGGAACTGTTATTCTCACAGCGGGTTGCGCAAAGTATAGATACATCAAACTTGATCTTGGAGACATCGGTGGAATTCCAAGAATTCTTGATGCCGGTCAATGTAATGACAGTTACTCACTTGTCGCCATCGCTCTTGCACTTAAGAAAGCTTTCAAACTTGATGACATCAACGATCTCCCTATCAGCTATGACATAGCATGGTATGAGCAGAAAGCTGTGATCGTTCTTCTTGCACTGCTCCATCTTGGAGTAAAGGGAATCAGACTTGGACCGACACTTCCCGCCTTCCTTTCACCGGGAGTTGTTAAAGTTCTTGTTGAAAATTTTGACATCAAACCTATTTCTGATGTAGATAGTGACATAAAAGCCATGATGGCTGGAAAGTAATTTTATTTTGAGGCAGTTATGAAACTTTTAAACCTTACCGAAAAGACAAACGTTGTTATTCACGCAATGGCACTGATAACAAACTCTGATGACAACAGTCCCGTCTCTGTGAAAACAATTGCAACGCACCTTAATGTCTCGGAAACTTATCTTGCCAAAGTGCTGCAACCAATTGTTAAGGAAGGATTCCTAAACTCTTCGCGTGGTGCAAAAGGCGGATTCACAATGAAAAAGAACCCCGAAGAGATAATGGTTCTTGACCTTTTGACACTCCTTGAAGGACCTCTTCCGGAAAATAACTGCCTCTTTAATCATCCCGTCTGCGAAAGAGGAGACTGCCCTTTCAGCAACCTGTCGCAGAAAATCCGTACAACTATCATGGAAGAACTTAAAGGAATTTCAATTAAGGACGTATCTGAAAGTTTCGCTAAGAATTCTTAAGATTTTTATAATCAGCTTGAATTCAAACTTTTTTTAGGAAATTAACACCAATTTCCGTTTCCCATTTTGATAGTCTCGTTATCATTCTTTTCCTTTATGGAGCATTTAGCCACTTACCATTCTCTTTCACGAGGCGACCTAGCGATGTGAATCCTGTTTTATCTTCCGCTCCCTTGAATATGATGGAAATGACTGTCGCGTTATCACCATCGATTTTAACTTCCCCAATTTCGATGCGATTCCATTTCATGACGGATGTGCCTATTTTAAGCATTTGTTTAGCCTCTGCTTCGTTGTTCTCAGATGACTTTATTAGTTTATCTTTATTGGCTTGTGACATGAGACTCCATATTATCTCTATATTTCCATCGCACACGGCCTTGAAATGTGTAGTCACTACCTCGGCAGGAGTTAGATTCTTTTTGGGTTTGCTCGATGGAGCCTCTCCCGATTCACAGCCGAGTGTTGTTATTATGATTATGGCGATAACTGTTGTTAGTGCTGTTCTCATTTTCTCTCCCTTTTTTTATGTCTAGTTTTATTCTCTTATTCATCTTTTCTTTACGCATAACAACAGTTTATCGTATTCTCTCAAAAAATTACTCATCCCTACAATATTTCTGAATAAAAGTCAATTGAAACTCACATCCCATCCATTACTAAAGACTGCGATCTTTAAGAGAACTCTTTTATCATTTTGTGCGGTTTTTTACTTATATCTCACACAGTATTTATTTTCTGAAGGATTGAGACAGAACTTTGCTCCCGGGTCAACAAAAAAGCTGTTTTCTCTAATTTTATTAAGTAGTTGAGGCCCTTCAGACTCATTCATCATTTCAATCCAGAATGAATATCCACCGCTTCCTTTCATTATCTTTACATCGTCTGTTTTAAACAGATTGATTAATCTGGTAAAAGCATCAGTGTAGTTTTTCTGAGCTTCAAAACTCAGTTTTTCAAGTCTGGAGTCATAGTTTCCGCTCTTGATATATCTTGTGAGAACTCTCTGGAAAAATCCGGAACTCGAGATGTCCACATCAAGTTTTGTCTTAAGCAATCTATCAAATCTTTCGGACGGACTTAGGCAATAGCCAATTCTAGCTCCCGAAAGAAATGTTTTTGAAAAACTGCTCAATAAAAAATGCCTTGAACTGTCCACCATTTGTGAAAGACTTTTTCTTTTTATGTTATCAAATTCAAGCTCGCCAAAGGAATTATCCTCAACAACATAGACCCCGTTTTCCGATGCAAGTTCAGCAATAAGTTTAAGCGTTTTTTCGTGATAGCAAACTCCCGTCGGATTATGATAGCGAGGCATAAGATAGGCCATCCTAAGCGGCCTGGATCTGAAGACCCTCTTCAATTCACGAAGGTCGGGACCATCATTAGTCATTGGAACAGTTTCAATTCTAGCCCCTATTTCATTTAGAAGTCTGAGAGCTGCAGGATATGTCGGTTCTTCCACAAGAACCCAGTCACCATATTTGAGCATCGAATCAAAGATAAGGTGAAGTCCCTGCTGTGAGCCCGAAGTGATAAGTACCTCTCGATCTTTAAAATCAAGTCCGCTTCGCTCCTTTACAACACCTTTTAATCCTGAAAACCCGTCTGAACTTTCATATTCAAAAGCTTCTGAACCGTCATTATCAAGAATATCCATAAATATCCTGCGAAGATCATTTAACGGAAAATTAATATTGTCCACATGTTTTACAAAGACTCCACTTCCAGCCTTTCTTTCAACAAGACCTTCTCTATCAAGCTCTTTTAACGCATTTGAGACAGTTACAGTTGTAGTTTCATACTCACGGGCAAGTTCACGAACAGTTGGAAGTCTATCCCCATCCGAAAACTCTCCGCCAGCTATTCGCTCTCTGATATCTAAAGCTACGGCCTGATAACCTTTTTTCACAATATTTTCAGACATTTATCATTTTTCCCCAGTTAGTGTTGACAAGCACCCTGTGTGATACTACAATAACCCCGTAAAAAGGATCATTCACAAAGTGTTATATAACAATATTTTACAAATTACAACCTTTTTTGGAGAAAAAAATGAACGAAAGGTACGAACTTAATGCAAATCTCGCACAGATGCTTAAAGGCGGAGTTATCATGGATGTTGTTAATGCTGAGCAGGCAAAAATAGCTGAAGATGCCGGCGCAGTTGCAGTTATGGCTCTTGAAAGAGTTCCTGCTGACATCAGAAAAGACGGTGGCGTTGCAAGAATGAGCGACCCTGCTCTTATCGTTGAAATTCAGAAAACTGTTTCTATCCCTGTTATGGCAAAAGCCAGAATCGGACATTTTGTAGAAGCACAGGTTCTTGAAGCACTTGAAGTTGACTACATTGACGAAAGCGAAGTTCTCACAATGGCTGATGAAGACAACCACATAAACAAACATAACTTCAAAATACCTTTTGTCTGCGGCGCAAGAAACCTCGGTGAAGCATGCAGAAGAATCCAGGAAGGCGCAGCAATGATCAGAACAAAGGGCGAAGCCGGAACAGGCGACGTTGTTGAAGCTGTGAGACACATGAGAACAATGAATAAACAGATCGCAGAACTCTGCTCACTTACTGAAGAAGAAGTTGCATCTTTCTGCAGAAATCACAGCATTTCAATTGAAATAGCGTTGAAGATCAGAGAACTCAAAAGACTTCCTGTTGTAAACTTTGCAGCTGGTGGAATCGCAACTCCTGCTGATGCAGCACTTATGATGCAGCTTGGCTGTGACGGCGTTTTCGTTGGATCAGGAATCTTCAAATCAGGAAATCCTGAAGTCAGAGCAAAAGCAATTGTTAATGCTACAGCACATTTTAACGATCCTAAAGTTATCGCAGAAGTTTCAAAGAACCTCGGCGAACCAATGGTTGGAATTAACTGTTCAAGCATTGCAGAAGATGAAAGATACGCCACAAGAGGACTTTAATGAAAAAGATTGCCATACTCGCGTTACAGGGCGGTGTGCAGGAGCATGTCGCCCATCTTCGTGACTGCGGAGTTGAACCAGTTTTTGTTAAAAAACCGGAGCATCTTGAAGATGTGGCAGGACTTATCATGCCGGGTGGCGAAAGCAGTACACTCAGAAAACTTCTTAAAGAAACAGGACTTCATGAAGCAATCATTGAAAAAGTCGATTCAGGAATGAAAGTCTGGGGAACATGCGCAGGAGCGATCCTCGCCGCAAAAAAAGTAGTTGGAGAAGAAACTTGTCTTGGAATAATTGATATTGAGATCAACAGAAACATTTTCGGTCCTCAGCTCGACAGTTTCACTGAAATGAGAACGATCCCAAAAATCTCCGATCACCCCATAAAGCTAGTATTCATAAGAGCTCCAGGCATCACAAAAGTCTGGGGAGAAACTGAAACACTCCTTGAAAGCAAAAATTCCATCGTTGCAGCAGAAAATAAGAACGTACTTGCAACAAGCTTTCACCCTGAACTCTCTCCCAATCGCGAAATTCATAAATATTTCATCGAAAAATGCGGTCTTGCGACCAAAGACATCCCCAAAACCCAGTGGGATAGAAATCGCTGGATGAGAGGATAGAAAAAAATCTCCATTAGAAAACTTTTCCGCTGTAATATGCGTTACATAAGTAATAGCAATGTCGTATGTGGAAAAAATGAAGAAACTGTATCACAGGGAAAATATATTCAAAATTGCAGTACCCATTTTAACGGTGTTTCTAATACTACTAAGCATGGAATTTTTTGCATGGGCACATACTGAACTCTTCTCTATTTCAACAAACGCTTTTGCCTTTCGGATCAAACAACCGGCACCTTATAAAAATGCTGAATATTTTTCAAAAGAGTTTGTCATGGAAGCTTTTTATCAACCAGCAACGTGGAAAAATTCAGGAACTTACCGTATACCGGGAGATTTCAAAGGCAGGTTTTTCAACACATCGGGAGGACTTAGAGCCACTTCATTTCAACCGGTAAAATTTAAGCATACAGTCCATGTCTTTGGCGGATCAACAATATATAGCGCAGAAGTTCCTGATGAACACACTATTGCAAGCTATATTCAGTCTTACTTTAACGAACGATATCCCCAAAAGTATATCGTAAAAAACTACGGTCTTCCGACGATTTCTATCCAACAACAGCTTCAACGACTTAAAACAGTTAACGTCAAAAAGAACGATATTGTTATTTTCTATGACGGAGTAAACGAAATAAACCTGAACATTTTCTATGCCAATCCCGATTCTTCACTGGTACGAATTACAAATAAAAACATGAACGCCATGTCATGGATACAGACTATTCTTTTTCATCTTTCCTACAGCTCTTATTTTGTCAGATTATTTATGAGCCCAATAAACTATGCAGTGCCCGAACATTTAAACGACAAACAGTTTATTGATAAAATGGTTGAAAAGACAACGCTCCAATTTAAAAAAAACATCAAGGACGCATATAGATATTCAACAGAAAGAAATGCTGTTTTCTTTCATTTTCTTCAGCCCCATCTTTTTGCAGATGATAAACTGACAGAGTATGAAAAAAAATTATGCAGAAATAAGTATCTGATACCTCTGGGTTTTGATAAATCTTTTAAAACAGGCTATCCCGAGTTACAGAAAGCTGCCGAACAACTCCCTGAAAAATATAACAATTTCGATATCACTCACATTCTTGATAAAAGACCTGCAAAAGAAGAGTTTTTTCTTGACCACATGCATGTAAATCATCTCGGAAATAAGAAAATTGCAAAAAAGATCTTTGATACTGTCTCTAAGGTTAAAAAGCAACCTGACAGGACTCAGCAACTTCATCTGTCACTGCAATTCCGGAATTTTCAGCAAGAACACTGAATATCTCACAGGCCAAGCTGTTTACACCCTCACCAAAAGGTATGACATTTCCTGCAACAACAACACCAAGATGGTTTTTGTCGTCCCAGAGAAATGCGGTGGTAGTCCCTGCCGAAGTTCCATTTTTCTTAAAAAGTGTGAATTCACCCTCAGTTATTATCCCTATTCCCAAACCCTGAGCTATTGAAACTCCGTTGGCTTCACGCTCAAATCTCTTAATCTTAATCAGATCAAGAGATTTTGAAACAGTTGTGTCTGGCACATCGTCAATTCCTGTAAATATTCGCAGGAGTCTCCCAAGATCATTAGCATCTGAAAAAATAAAGCCATCACCTGTGAAAACGGGCGTAACAACAGGTCTTTCCATTGCAACTACCTGCGGTCCGCCATGACCGTAAAAAATATTATTTTTCTGGTCTTCACTTAGATTTTCTGGAACAACAGTGTTCTTAAGCCCCATACGTTTAGAAAAATCCTCAAGAATTTCAGGGAATGACTTTTCATAAATATTTTCAGCTGCTTGTTGAACCAAGGCAAATCCAAAATCGGAATAAAGATATGTTGTTCCGGGATCTCCACTCAAGATCGTCTCCTTAAGATCGTTCTCAAGATCCTCAATCGAATAATCCTCCCACGCAGCATACATATCCTCAAGTCCTGCCACATTATCAACTGAATTCTGAAGAGTCTTGGGATAATGAGGAAGACCTGAAGTCTGTGTCATAAGATGAGAAAGCGAAAACTTTTCACCATTTGAACCAGTTGGAATTACCCAATCATCCGGCAGATAATTCTCAGCAGGATCATCAAGCAGACCTTCAATGTCCACCGCTTTTTGTGCAAGAATATTCGAAGTTATCATCTTTGAAACTGAACCTATCACCCACTGTTCGTTACCTGTTGGAGTAACATCAGCACCTTTAACACGTGAACCGAAAGTACAGGTTTGAGAAACATCTGGACTCTCAACCCTTATTATCACCCCAACTGCCTTATTGCTCACACCCGCAGTATCAATATATTTAGAAACTGCCGTTTCAATAACTTCACAAATTGAGATCTGATCTTCATCTGTTGTTTCTAGATCTTCATCTGTAACATCATTATCTGAAATTACCTCATCAATTGCCTCATTTTCATTTTCAGTTTTGGCTGATTCAGAACAGGAAACCACAAACAGGATAAGAAAAATCATTAAAATCTTCAAAATAAACCTCCAGAAAAAATTCACTGCTTATTAATGACGTTCTTCCAAGGAGCACCAAGGTTGTCGCAATCCGATTTTTCGTGTCCCATTCCTGCACCTATTTTTGATACGACACCGGTTGCAGGATCAATATGCAGAAGTTCACTGGCAACGGAAGAACAGGCATAGATCTGACCGTTAAGCGGATGAAGTTCAATACCGACAGATCCAAAATTAAAAGAATCTCCATTCCCATCAATAAGGTCAACAAGCTCAGTTGCAAGCCCAGTATCACGATCGATCTCATAAAGTTTGTTGTTCGATCCGTTAATGGAATAAACTATCTGGAATTCCTCGCACCAAGTTGCCCCTGTTGTTCCAAAATTACCACCCAGATCGCCAATAACGGTGGCCTCTGCTGTGTTGATATCCAGATCCAGAAACTTATTCTTTTTTCCTTCGTCGTTACTACTGTTTGCAACTCCGTAAATACCATTTTCGTAGTTACTTGTAATTCCAGGAACTGCCTTAAAACCTGTAGCTCCGATCTCCGTTATCTCACAGGTATTTGGATCCATTCTGTCAAGATAGCTCACACGTGAAAGATAAAGAATGCTTTCTCTTGTAAAAGTTGAGGAATTATATCCATTAACCTTTGGGGTTTTACACACCTCAACACCATCACCGGTAACAACACTGATCTTAAGAAGTCTTGTAAATTCCGCACCATCATCAATGCTGATAACATAAAGTTCTTCGCACGCAAGTGATGAGCTGTCACAATAGTAGTTAATCTCACATTCTTCTATCAGCCACTCAAGTCCGTTGTCCTTACATGTGTAAACCCTCTTTTCATCATCACTACATTTCATCTGACCCGGCTCACATATCTTTTCAGGGATATCACCTGTATCACTGTCACTAATTTCTTTGTCTTCCATTTCATCTGAATCAGCAACTAAAATATCAAGATCAGAAACTAATTTGTCCATATCTGAATCTGTAGCATTGTTGTCAGTAATCACATTTTCGTCACCTTTGGGAAGCTCACTATCATTTTGAACCTGATTGGAATCACTACTAACGTAATCCACATCACTGCCACTAATATGGCTTTTATTTTCAGAACAACCCATAAAGATAAGAAAAAGAACCGGAATAATTAAAATTCTCATTTTTCCCTCACTAAATTTCACAAAATTACAAACTTATTATCAGACAACCGCAACCGCCATCAGACTGATCAGTGTCATCCATTTCATCCTTATCTTCAGTGTCGTCCGTTTCGTCCCTGTCATCCATTTCATCTTTAACTTCAATTACGTCTGTGTCCGTCAATTCTTCGTCACTATCATCCATTTGATCTTCATCTTCAGTTTTGTCTCTGTCGTCCCATTCTTCGTCCGTGTCATCAAAACTATCCACATCAGACACTCCCTCCGGAACTTCCCACGGCTCCAGCTCAAACTTTTCAAAAACTTCAGTCATAAGCTTATTTTTAATATCCATTTCAAGGATCGTTTCAAATGGAAATCCCATGAAGAAAATTTTCTTTCCGACAAGTGTTATTACTCCGGCACCGAGCGTCTGAGATTCGTCGTAGAATAGGATCGTCTCTCCATTTTTTCCAAAAGGTTCAACAACATCAGGATAATTTGCCTGATAAATGTATGTTCCGTCATCAAAGTTGCCTTGAACTTCAGAGAAATCACCATTCCCTGAAAAAGTATAAAGCTCTGATGAATCATTAATATAGTCAATATTCAGAACCTCATTTAAAAAAGCCGTATCCTCTTGTGAACCTCTTTCCACAAGATCCCAACCTATTTCGGAACCACTAATAAACATCGTTCCTCCATCTGTCAGATACTGCAACACCTTTGCCTGGTCATCAGGGAGAAAAGTTCCTAGACCTGAGGACTGTTCTCCGCTAAACCAGATAATATGGTCGTATCCTGAAACATCAGTATCCAGGAAGCTATCCTTACCAATATAATCCATAGTGTAGCCCATCTGCTCAAGAACTTCGGCATACTTAATAACATAGTTAAAACTGTTAATATATTCAAGCATATATCTGTTGCTGGCAGTATCCCCTACAGCAAATCTAGCCATAAACCTGTCAACCCGCCCAAAACCGTCAACTACAAGAATCTGAGATCCATTTACCTGAGGAATCGCTCCAGTTGTCACACTTGGAAACGAAACTCCTCCATCATTGTATGCAACAACTCTGAAAAAGACCTTTTCACCTAATTCAAGACCTGAAAAAGTATGTTCTGAAACATTTCCCACATCAATTCCATTATCAAATCCGTAACCATCTTTACTCATATAGACAACAAAACCCGTTGCCGGATGACCCGTATGAAAAGAAGCATCTGTTTTTGCAGCTTCCCATGAAACAACCACATCTCCTTCTATCTTAGTTTTTGCTGCAACTTTTTCCGGTGATGAAGGCAGATAGACTGAAATAACCTCATCTCTATCGGCAAAGTAGTCAACTATCCCCTGATATGCGGCTCTTGCTGCAATATCCCTGAACTTAGGATCTTTAAGCATGTTTGCATCATCAGTATTGTCGTGAAAGGCTAACTCAACAAGGCATGCCGGCATTTCATTATTAAAACTTGGATTCAGCTCTCCGAAGTAAGCACTGTAGTTTCCATTTCCGATCTCATCCCACTCAGAATCATAAAGAGCCTGAACAGCTGAAAGGATTCTGCTATGAACCTTTTCACCCATTGAAACACTACCTTCTGTCGCATAACCTGTCAGATACTGTCCATCGACACTATTCGTCGCATAAATATATGTCGAAATTCCACGCGCATTACCATTATATCCATTAGAATGCCATGAAAGATAGACGGAATCATCAAAATCCACCTCGTTTTCCCATGCCGCCCAGCTACTCCTAGCGGTAACATCAGAAGTGTTATCTGAAGTTGAGATCTGATAAACCGATTCAGGTGCTCCAAGAAACTGAATGTTAACTTTTGCAGCTTCTTCCCATCTTGGCTTTGCCGAAACCATTCCAGCTCTTGAAAGAATTCCCATCCCTCCACCAAATTTCACTGCATCTGCAATTATGACGGATCCGGCAGACGAATTGTCATCCTTATTTATCTCCACAGAACCATACTCTTTTGAAAGACCTTTTTTGAAATAGAATTTTCCAAGATCAACCCAGGTACTGCCGTGATGTTTCTGATTAACAGTAACCTTTGTGCTTCCACCCGTATGGTTAATAGTATATATCGTCTCTTGTGCCCTGTCAGTATATGTTTTATACGAAACATAAACATGGCTATAGCCATCTTCTTCAAAATTTGCAGTCCATCTTGCCCATGAACCAGTTCCCGTCTGAGCATAGCGATAAATACCATTTACAAAAACATTGTCTCCAACTTCAATCGGAAAAGCAGTCCGTCCGTAACCTTTTGCAGAAGTTGTGTCTGTCCAAACTCCACCCTCTTCATATATTCCATTATCTGCAAAATCAGTTCCGTCACCGTCATCAACAATGATCATCTCTTCACTGCGATCAGTTTCTCTCGCAGAAAAAACAAGAGCCCCGGCATTCTGGATATAAGGAAGAAGAAAGTAACTTACAATCTCGGCATTTGAATCATCTTCAATTATTCCTTTTGTGACACCCCGTTGAGTAGCCCAGCGACCTAAAGGTTCACTGTAATACCAGCCATGACCCGGACTAAGGAACACTGTTTTTCCGGAAAGGAACCCGTCAATGTTTCCATATCCTTTTTCAGGAACAAGACTTTTTGTGCCAACAGCACTTTGACCCTCTTTTCTTGGAACAGGGGGAAACTTAGGCAGAAAATCAGTAATCGGTCTGTAGTTTTCTGTTGCATTGTTTCTTGACATAATGACCAGAGACTTAAACATAACTTTATCTCGTAAAAACCCGAGATAATATCTACTAAGATTTTCAAGAATCAGAGAATCAAGTCTGTCAGTCCACTTTTTTTCTAGTGTATTGAAAACCGTAAGAGTCCGTTTTTGGGTCTCTATTTCAATTTTATCAATAGAAACACCCGAAAAAACAGCTGTATTGGGAATTGACACATCAACAAAAAACCTTGCAGCACAAAGAGTCACAGCAAAGAAAAATACAAAAATAAATAAAAATCTTTTCAAAACCATTCCCCACACAAAAAATTTGAACCCCATTATTTT